>ULNX01002773.1_pt1 | contig 27295 bp, 27 predicted proteins | sample 1952061 | NCBI WGS metagenome assembly ULNX01 (sample SAMEA4835588, study PRJEB28245) | human gut metagenome | biome: gut microbiome; material: fecal sample | place: Denmark | collected 2008 | reverse complement strand
ATCTACAAATCTTCACTAAACCCCGGCTATGTAGTCGAGTGGAGCGGTCTGGGTGAAATTCAGGAGATGGAGTATCGCGAGCTCGTTTCTATGCGTGGCAATCAGCGCCGTTTCTTTGAGGAGAATTGGATTCTGATTGATGATCCCGCAGTTATCAAGAAGCTGGGTGTCGGTCGCTACTACCAGAATAGCCTGTCTACTGATGACTTCGAGGATGTATTTAATATGTCTGCTGATGAAATCAAGGAGATCGTGCCTACTTTGCCGGGAGGCACTAAGAATGCCATCGCATCTGAGGCCAAGAAGAAGATCGATTCTGGCGAGCTGGACAGTCGCAGTGCTATTAAGGCGCTGGAAGACTCTCTGGATGTTGAGCTGGAAGATACTATCTAAGTAAAGGAGGCGGGCTATGGCAACCACTTTTGAAAGTATCTATGCCCGCTGTCGTGGGCGAATTAAAGATTATGACAAGGAAGGCTACACAGACGAAATGTTTGCGGCTGTTGAAAAAGACCTGCTGCAAGCGGCGATTGATGACTTCGTAGATATCTGCACTCAAGATCTGACCGATTATGATGAGGAACTCGAAGAATTCAATATTACGCTGACCCGTAAAGAGCAGAGCATTCTTGCGCTAAGCATGATTGTTCATTGGTTAGAGCCTTATGTCTATAATTCCGATGCACTGAAAAACGCTATGAGTACAAAGGATTTTTCTATGTTCTCCCCTGCCAAACTACTTGAACAGATGAAAGGTCTGTTGGAGCAGTCACAGAAAAAGCTGAAGGCTGAGATGAATCTATATTCATTTAAGGCTAACAGCGTCTCTGCCTTGACTGAGTAAGGCGGTGGACTATGACACGTTCACAATACAGAAAAATGCTCAATCTCAATGGGCCAACTCAGCGTGACAGAATCATTAATAAATCAATACACGACCAAAACAAGCTGGCACCTGTAAGCCCCTCATATAAAGATGTCACAATTGATGACGCACCGCGTAAATTAAATATTATCTCTTCTACTGTCATGAATCAGAAAATTATACATACCCTTCCAGGCGAAGATTTCGTCATTGGTAGTATTGTCTATTGGAGCAAGAGCCACTGGTTAATTACCGAGCGCGACGCAGAAGATGAGATTACCGTGCGTGGTCGCATTCAGATCTGTCAAAAGCAGATTACTTGGCAAGACGACAATACACACGAGATTCGGTCTCTGTGGGCTACAGTTGAAAAGCCGTATTATTCCAATCTGGAAGAGAACAAAACACTTAGTTATTCTACACGCGAATTCCGTATTCAAATGCCTTTTGATGAATATTCGGCAAATTTAAATATTGGCAAGCGTCTGATGTTGGAGATCGTTAATGGTGTACCTAAGACATATCGTATAACTTCAATTGACCAGATGACAAGTCGAATTGATTACAATGGAGAGCAAGTCGGGTTCCTTTCTTTCAATGTCGAGCAGGATTTGTACAACCCTGATACCGATAATACAGAAAAAATGATATGCGACTATGTTCCCATTGACGACACAGAAGAAAATCCGCCTGAAATTGTATATCCACCCGTGGAAGATGATACGTCTGAATATAAACTATCGATCGATTTTACTGGAGCACCTACTATTCAAACTGGCGGCTTCGGAAAATTGTTTACGGCAAAAATCGATGATGAAGTCTGCAAAGAAGCCGTTTGGACTTTAACAGGCGACCATGTTCCTGATGAGATACATTTTAAAAATGCGGCTGATTCTGTATCTAACGCAAAATGTAAAGTAGTTTGCGCTGATAATCCAAAATTGATTGGAACGGATATTATTTTAAGAGTTCAGTCTGGCAAATTGACCGCCAATATAGAATTGGAGGTGATCTGACGTGAATCTTGAAGAAGTCGGTTCTTTCAAAAATAAAGTCGTTTCCAAGTTGATCAACGATGACAATGTTCTTGATGTGCTACTTGGTGACATTGATAACGTTGATGACCCTGAAACTGTCCTGCTTGGCAAGGATGGATCAGGGAATGGCGGTTGTGTGTTTAAGTATGAGTATGTGCCCGACACGCAAGAAAATTCTAAAACCTTTTTGTGTATTGAGGTTGTACCGCAGGAGACTGATGGCGATACGATTACAGATATGATTATTTACGTATTTATATATTGTAGTAAAAACCTCATGCAGACATATCACCGTGAAGGACAAGCCGGCACTCGCGTTGATATTCTCGCCAGTGATATTGATAAGATCCTAAATGGTAACGCAGAGTTTGGAATTGGTCCACTTGAATGGATAGGTAGTAGTATTTATAAACCCGCAAAACCCTATTATGGTCGTATGCTTATTTATCGTGTTGGAACTTTTCGGAGGACAAAACGATGATTCGACTAACTTATATGGACCATATTAGTCCCTATGGCGTTGCTTTACGAAACGTTGGGCGTATTCATTCCCCCGTTTTAGATAACGTATTAAAAATGGGATATAACCAATATCAAAGAATATTAACATTATTTTTATATACCCCAGAGAAATATTTTATGGACGCTTCTACTGAAGCAAAAATAGAAAATCCATAGAATCAATTAACAAATGAACAAAAGAACAATATTACGATGTACGATATTCTGACATCAAATGATGAAACCAGATCCGAGTTGATTTCGGGTCTGGCTCTTTTTGTTTCTGGAGATCTTGAGTGGGATGAAAAGCATCAGGCTATTTTAATCAATAAGGAAACTGACGACGAAGGCAAAATGTCTGTTGGTGGTCTTATTGATAAGTCGAACTACAAAATTGTCATTCAAGTTATTTTACAAATGCTTGATATTTCAGATGACGACATGCCTGAAGAAAATCCAAAATTTAAAAGTGAAAAAGATCGTCTGTTTTGGGAGCGGTTTCAGAAGAAAAAGAAAGAATTTGCGAAATCAAAAAAAGGCGACCCCAATTTAGAATTGCCCAATATGATTTCACTTTTATGTACATTTCATCAAAGTTTAAACTACTCGAATATTTGTGAACTCACCATTGGGCAAATACGTGATACGTTTTCCCAACTGATGAAGGCGAAACAATTAAATATCGCAGAAATGAACTATTCCGTTTGGGGCGGTAAATATGATCCGTCACAATGGATAGAACGAATTGATAAAACACAGGAGGAAAATAACTATGGCTAATAAGAATGCAAATTTCGCCAACCGTGAAGTTGCCGATCTGATGCTGATGGACTATTCCACTAAAAAGATGTTCCTGAATGTGGACTGGGCTAACGTCACCTCTACTTCTTTTGAAGGTGATCGTGTGTTTGCTACCGGCGGTCAGGGCGCTCCTAACCGTGTGCAGTTCGACGGCTCTCGTACTGGTACTTTGACTATTGAGGCTCAGGTGTATCCTGTCAAGGTCTTCCAGATGCTGTCTGGTAATGAGCTGGGCACTGAGGCAAACTTCCTGAAGCGCGAAAAGGTTACTGCTGCTGATGCTACTAAGCTGACTATTTCTGACGAGGCGGCCGGCACCTACGTTCAGGTCTTTAAGGCTGATGATGATCTGGGCACCGAGCTGACTGCTACTGTGTCTGGCAAGGAAGTTACTGTAACTGTCGAAAACGGTAGCGACTACATTGTCTATTACTACAAGAAGGTTGCTAAGCCCCAGGTGATTCGACTCGACTCTAAGCACTTCCCCAAAGCTTATCGCGTTGAGGGCTCTGTGCCTTACAAGACCGAGAATGACGAGATTGTCGAAGCACATCCGATCTGGTACAAGGCTGCTCCCCAGGCCGCTTTCGAGCTGTCTTGGCAGAATACCGGCGATCCCGTCTCTCTGACCATGACCTTTGACGTTATGGCTGACGCAGATGGCCAGATTTTTGATATGGTCTTCCCTGGCAACGAATAATATTTCAAAACAAACAGAGCGTGGCCTGAAATATGGTCACGCAGTTTTTTATTTTATGAGGTAGAGTCTTTCGGGGCTCTACCCCTTTTATGAGCGCACGAGTAATGCAATTATACACAGAATTCGTGCGTTGATACGAGGAAACTCACGAAACCTAAAATAAAAAGGAAGTGTTATTATAAAAATCTTAGCTTTTGACCAAGCACTGACAAAGACCGGTGTTTGTACATTAGATGACGGCACTGTATACCATTCATTGATTGATCTAAGCAAAATTAAAGATCCAGTCGAACGACGTATTATTATGCGTCAAATGATACAAAGCCGTATTAAAACCAATAACCCAGATCTTGTCGTAATCGAAGACGTGGCGCTACAAGCATCAGCCAAGACAGTAATTCAACTCGCACAATTGCAAGGTGCAATTATTGGAGCGTGTGAATTATTCAATATTCCTTATGAGATCATAAAGCCGGCTGAATGGCGTAAAACGCTTGATTTTAGACAGGGACGACAAGTAAAACGCCCAGAATTAAAACAACAGGCTATTGATTATGTGGCCGAATATTATGGTGAGAATGTTTCTTCTGATGAAGCGGACGCGATGTGTATTGCAACTGCTGCACTGATGAGACTTGAACAAGATAAAATTACACAGGAGGACTAAAAAATTATGAGTGAAAAATATAATCTAACTCTCAAGGAGCGAATTGACTTTGTAGACAGTGTAGTGGATCTGTCTAAGCGTAATGGTCATTATGATCCAGCACTATATGACTACGCTTTCCGTATCGCTACTGTTGCGTATTTCACTGATACCAATGTTAATGATTTAGATGGCGAACAATTGAGCGATCTTGCTTTTTCCGATGACACAACTAATCTGATGAATGAAACTCCGCGCAAGTATATTCTGGGCACACTGAATAAAGCTTGTCGTGAGAAAATTGAGATTGAGCGTCAGCAGTATATGGCATTGTTCGAGGCGATTGCAAAAAATAAGCCGTTTGAGGATCTGATGCAGATGGCAACCGAGGTGCTAAATGGCATTGGTGAGCAGTTTAACATGAAGGAAATGATTAAAACTATTTCTGAAGAGAACATGAAGAAACCCGTGGTCGATGACGGTTATAGTATTAAAACTCCAGAGGGGCTACTTGATGGAGCTCCCGTCACAGTGTTGTCTGTTGAAGGTAAGGAGTAAAGCTATGACAAAGTTTCCAGCCACTACGGTTAACGCTCTTCAGACTGAGATCATGCGGCGAGCGAATAAAGCTATGAAAAATAGTGTTGCTTCTTATGTAGAAGATAAACTCAAACAGCATGTTGAAAAGGACGTATATTCGACTTACTCCCCTGTCGAATATGATAGACGTGAAGCCGATGGTGGTTTGTTAAACGATTCAAAAGATTCTGGTATAAGTAGTACATATCGAACAGCTGACAGAACGTTAACCGTGTTTGAACGAGCGCCAGTCGATCCGCCCAAACTTGAGCACAAAGAATATAATGCTCCTGATGGATTAGCTAGATTAATCGAAGAGGGTGCACATAATCCTTGGAACAATCGACATTATAAATGGGAGAATCCACGTCCGTTTGTATCTAAAACGCAAGCAGATATTAATGCACATAATTCTGCAATTGTTAAGATGCTAAAAAATCAAATTGAGCACGATAAAGAATAATTAAAGAGAAGAGCAGACTTATTGAAAGCCTGCTTTTTTTAGATTCGGCTCCAAAAGGAGGAATGTGATATGGCGCGTGAACCAGAGTTAAGCATTAAAGTCAAGGTAGATCCACAAATTAACCCGTCAAGCTTAAAGACAAGTATTGAGCGTCAGGTAAAACAAAGTGGTGAAAAGCCAAAGATTGAAATTGATCCTAATGTTGATGGCATTAAGGGTAAAATTGAAGAAAAGCTTAAGAATGTTAAAGCGACTGCAACTGTAACGCCGGTTGTTGATATTGAAAAAATCAAAACAGATATTCAGCGACAGATTAACGGCATTAGCGATATGCCAAAAGTTACAGTTGGTGTCGATGTCAATAATTTTTCAAATGAGTTAAGTGAGCAGCTAAAGACACAACTGAAAGAAGTTAATCAGCAACTAAGTTATTATTTGAAGAATCTGACTGTTAATTCTGCAAATATTAGTGTGGCCGTAGATAATTTATTACCTGCAAGGGGTATTTCTAAAGCAGCACAAAAAGAATTAAAAGTTGTTCGAGAAGAATTATCTGCCGGATTAGAGCAAACAAAGAAAGATTTAAAGCCATTTAATATTTCTGATCTGTTTGATGGTTCTTCCAATAAAACAATCACATCTCTTCAAGATATAAAACATTCTATTTTTGATTTGTTAGAACAAGCAAAAGGACTTGAAGATTTTTTTGACGACAATGATAAATTAACCCCGGAATTTACTGCAGAATTTTCAAATTTCAAAAAGAATGCAGCCGAGATAATTGATATTATAAAGGTTCTTAAAACAAATATTAGTTCTAAAGATATTAGTGGGATTTTAGATAATGGATTTTGGCAGATTGGTGAAAACACAGATAGTTTTAGACCTCTACTTACCTTTTTAGAAAAAGTAATAAAATATTCTGGAGAAATCACAAGTTCAGGAGATTTATACGATAAGTTTTTCGATAAAATAACAAACGGATCAAAACGTGGATTAGATGCTCTTTCAGTGCTATCTGAAAAAGCTGGACAAAATTTAGACTCTATCTCGGAAAGATCAAATGAAGTTATCGAGAATCAAAAGGCTGTAAAAGCAGAATTGGTTTCCGCTTCAAAAGAACTTGCATCAGCTATTAATCAGGATCAATCTGGTTATCTTGATGCTTCTACGATCGAAGCTTACGGCAATGCAATTGACAGAGTTCTTGGCAATATTGCTCAAAAGCAAGAAGACATCAATGCAAAACGACAAGAAGCCATCAATCTTGAAAAAAATATCCTCTCTAATACTGTCTCAACTCGCGAAGGTCTTAGTCATGAACTTGAAGAATACACTAAGGTTCTAAATAAATTTGATACTGAAAAAATCACTAAACTTGCAGCGAGTCTAAAAGATACAAGAGTAGCGGCCGAACAATCTGTCCCAAAAGAATTAGTCCAACCCGTGGCGCAGCCTTCCAAAAAAGAGCCCCCCAAATTTGCCGGAGGTGGCATTCCAGATTTTAATGAGGGATTAAAGAATAACAAAAAAACTGAAGAAACCGTTATTCCCATTAAGGGTAAAGTAACAATCACAGATGCTGATATCACAGTAGATGTAAAAAATCCTGTCAAGATTCCTAGTGTTGCAGTTATTGATTCAAGCGCCGCACAGATTGGTAATACAGATGATTTAAAGGTAAGCGCAGATGCTCTCGCTTCGGCTAATAAGAGCTTGAACGGTATTGCTAGTAAGACGGATAGATACGTTTCTAATATTTCTGCTCTTGGTCCTGCATTTCAGTATGTAGCGCAGGAAGTCGATAATCTCAGTCATTCTTTAGAGAACCAGATTATTGACTTCGATCGGATTTCTGAGCAGACAAACGCTTATATTGGCAAAGCTGGTTCTATTCTAATCAATACTTCCAATGTTGCGATTACTGGTGAACCGACAACTATTGATGGTAAAGTTATTCTTACCGCTAACGACATTGTACCACCCGAAGAACCTGTTGATATCAAGGGACATGTTGAGCTAAAGGTTTCCGACATCACTCCCCCGTCTGAACCTGTTGAGCTTCAGGGCACGATTGCAAAGACGACTATGCAATCTACAGCAAAAGGTAAAAAGAAAAAGGGACAGGATGTTGAAAAACCTGATGTTGTCGAATTAGCTGGTCATGTTAAACTTGAGGACAAAGATATTGAGCGACCTAATCCCGTCAAGCTCAATGGTGCTGTTAAAATCAAAGACAGTGATATCAAGGTTGGCGATATTGAAATTTCTAAAAAGAAGTTTGATATTAATGGCAATTTAATTCTGAAGAATGCTGAGATTTTAGATGCGATCAAAGGGAGTTCAAAATCCAATATTGGTAAAAAGAAAAATTCAAAACCAACTGAAAGCAATAATTCTGATGATGTTAAAGCGCAGCAAGAAGCAAATAGACTTCTGTTACAAGAGGAGCAAACTCAACAAAGAATTGCAGATGCAGCCCAACGAAAAGCGGCGGCTGAAAACAAAGCCTTCAATAGCGAAACAGCCTCTCTTCAAAGAAAATATGATCAAGCAGAACTTGACAATTTAAATCGAATTGAAAAAAAATATAAAGAATTAACTGCTCTCGAAAGACAGCGTGGTACGTTTACAAAACCAGAAAAAGCATTAGATTTAATGCATACTGAAGCAATGATTGATAAAGTAAAGAAAGAGCTAGATTTAATGCTTCAAAATGCTAGTGAAACAGGGTACAATCCATTAAAAGTTTCAAGCATTGGCGATCAAGCAATGGAATATTTCTTTGCAAAATCAAGCGCTGATAATAAATTCAATCTTGCTGGTGAAGCGGCCGAGCAAAAGAAGCTTAAGGAAGAACATGACCAGTATATTAAAGATCTTCGTCTTGAAATCTCTTTAGAAAAAGATCTTCGAGAAGGTAGAGATAAATATGGTTCTGATTCTGATTATGTAAAACAAACAGAAGTCGATTTAAAAGCTTTAAAGAAAAAGAATCGTGATTACGAGCACTCTGTCGGATACGAATTTTTATCACAAGATCGAGATTGGATTGACCTCACATCTAAGAAACGGAATCAACGTTTACAATATCGAGCAACTTCTGTTCCAAAGAAAGAAAAACAACAAGAATTCTTGAGCGCATATGACGAATACGCTAAACAAAATAATACATCTTTATCAATTACTGATCCTGATGTTTTAAAGGTTTATGAAAAACAGCTTGAAGAAAAGGCCGAAAAGCTCAGTGACGATTATGAGGAACTTGTTGAAATATTATCTCCGGAAGAACTTGATACTTTCCTTGAAAAACTACGCAAAAAGGTTCAGATTTCAGAAGATAAAATAGAGATTATAAAAGCCGGTCTTGAATCTGGAAAGAATGACGAAGCATCCAAACAAATCTCTAAAATTTCTAAGTCTATTGGAGATGCCAAGAGATCTTATAATCTAAATAAAGAAAATCTTGATATCGATTCTCTTTCTGATACTCAAAAAGCCATTCTTGATGCTGATAAAGCTATTTCTAAGATTCAAACTTTGACAGCTGGTACTGACGAATATGCTGCTGCCGTAGAAAATGCAAATCAAAAATGGCGCGAAGCAGAACTTTTAATCGAGCGTGATCAGAAAGCTCAAAAGACTTTAATTTCTTCTGTTGAAACTATTCAAAAGCGATTTGCTTTGTTGCAGCAAGAGGTCTCTCAAAGCTCAAATGACTCTTTGAAAACCGCTCTTGCAGAAATCCAAAATCGAGCCGCTGATTTAAGTCGTAAAGATCCTAATAGTTATGAAAATTACGCTAAAGATTTATTTGATATCAAACAAGATCAATATAAAGTTCAAGCGCAATATAGTATTTGGCGTAAGGGCTATAAAAACCTTGAAAAAAAAGGCACTCAAATCGCGCAGGGTGTTGAAGTTGCACGGCAGATACAGGAAGATGGTAGCCTACAAGGTGTTGATTTTAAAAACATCGATGAACTGATTGCAAAACTTAATACGCTTCCTGCGCAGAGCGATACTTATGCGGAAACATTAAAAGAAATTGATACTCTTTGGCAAGAAATCAAGAAAAAAGTTGACGCTGTAAATGAGTCCGAAAAACAAGCAGCTAATCGTGCTGATACTAAAATTTCTGGAATTAAAGCTGTTAACAAAGCATTAGACCAGAACACCAGCTTGATGGGGAAAGTCAGGAATAATAACGGTGCAGATAAAGATTGGTATTCTCAGCTGGATGAAAAGCAAAAGAAGCTTGAAGCTCTTCGAGCAGGAATCGAATCTTCGGATGATCCTGTCCAAGTTGCAAAGAATTAGGCTAAATCAAACTTAAATAATGTATCTCCTGAGAATATAAAATCTGTAACCGCAGCTATACGAGAGCTTGACAATGAATATGATGAAGCTACAAAGAGTGCAAATAGTTTTAATGCTGAAGTTTCACAGAGTCGTTCTTATAATAAAGCTGCTACAGAAGTAGCCAATCTGAAATCTCAGATTCATGATTATCTTGAAACAAACAAAAAAGTTCAAGGTACAGATATTGGGAAAAAGTTTTATAAACTTTTTGAAGCTTTGAATCAAAGTGATGCTCCTCAAAAAGTTGGTGAGTTAAAAAAACAATACGCCGAACTACGTAACGAATCTAAAGAACTTGGACTTGAAACTGAAAGTTTGATTGACAAATTTGAAAAACTTTTCGGAACGCACTTGAGTACAATGATCACCATGGCAGCGCTACACAAGATGCAAGACGCCCTACGGATCGTGTATCAAAACGTTGTTGAAATCGATACAGCAATGACCGAACTTCGTAAGGTTACCAATCTTACTGCTTCGGGTTATGAAGAGTTTATAGATCGCGCTGCCGATCAGGCGCAAAAACTTGGTATTAGCATTAGCGATTTTATTAATAGCACGGCTGACTGGGCTCGTTTGGGTTATGATGAGCAGGACGCAGAAGAACTTGCCCGTGTTAGCAGTCTTTTGAAGAATGTCGGCGATGGAATCGAATCTGCAAGCGATGCTTCTTCTTATTTGATTTCTGGTATGCAAGGCTTTGGTCTTGCTGCAGATCAAGCGAGTGAATTCCTTGACGTTTTAAATCAAATCGCTAACACAGAACCTGTTACTGCAAATGATCTTGGTGTCATCATGCAGAAATCAGCTGCCGCTATGAATGCTGCTGGTAATACATATCAGGAAACTATGGCTATGGCTGCCGCAGTCAACGGAGTGCTTCAGGACAACGATGTTAGTGGCACATATCTAAAAACATTAAGCATGTATCTTCGTGCTGCTAAGACTGACGCAGAAAATGCTGGTATTGAAATCGATGGTATGGCCAGTTCTGTATCCGAACTTCGTAATGAACTGAAGCAGCTTACTGGTGTTGATATCATGAGTGATGCCGCCGGCAAAAACTTCAAATCCACTTACCAGATTATGGAGGAATTGTCCAAGGTTTGGGGAAGTCTTTCTGATGTTACACAAGCCAATGTCACTGAGCTGATTTCTGGCAAGCGTGGTGGCCAAGCTACTTCTGCCCTGCTCAACAACTTTAGTGTTGCAGAAGATGCTATGAAGCAAGCCGCCAATGCTACTGGTAGTGCTTTAGCTGAGAACGCCAAATATCTTGACAGTATTCAAGGTCGTCTTGCTCAACTTGATACGTCATTCCAGTCACTGTCTACCCATGTTCTTGATTCTGGGATTGTCAAATACACTGTTTCTTTCTTAACCACGATTATTAAAATTACAGATAATATCACCAAGCTGTCTGGCGCACTTCCGCCGATTGCTGCTGCCGTTTCTGGTATATTGTCTGTTATGCAAATGAACGGCAAACTTGAAAATGGTGCTGGTAAAGTTAATATGCCCGCTTATGCTCGTTGCGCTTAAGAGCATAGGATGCGACACCATAAAAAACAACCCCTAGAATGCTGGTAAACCCTAAGAGCCATATCGCCTATATAATAATATAGGAGCTGAAAAGCAGAAACAAAGATATGGATGCCGCACGCTGAGATAAAAACTTGGAACCACAAGTGCTAAACGGTATTTATAATGGGCGATCAGCAGCCTACCACTTAAAAGTGAAACGGTACATCGACTACAAAGGGTCGGCAAGCAACTGCCGGAAGGATAGTCAGTTCTGAACGAAAGTTCAGAAGTCCATCTCAGACGTAAAGACGACTTAAAGAAGTAGGTGGAATTGAGGAGACGCACTTTTCTCTAGCGCGATATAAATAAGAGAAAATATTAAAAATTATAATTCGACATGATTCATATTGACAGCTAATGCAGTGGAGGCTATAATGAAAATATAATCGTACAAATTCATTTTACGGAGGTATTTATCATGCCGAGACCTAAAGGAAGCAAAAACAAGGTTGCCATGATTGCAGCAGCTCCCGTCGATTATGCCGCACTGATCGATGAAAAGCAGTCCGCAAAAGATGCGTTAAATGCAGAGATTACTTCTATTGCAGCTAATATCGATTCTTTGAAGGCTGATTTGAAATCCAAGAAAGCTGAGATCAAAAAGCTGGATAAAGAGTTAGCTCATCTTGCTGAAAAGAAGGATGAGGCTGACAAGAAAGCCGCTGTCGAAGCTAACAAGAAGAAGGCCGAAGAACTCGTTGCAAATGCTTTGGCCAATGGCATGACTGTTGAAGAAATCGCTGAACTTCTGAAATAACTGCTGTGTAGCCATCATAAAACAAGCCCGACTTCCCTATTACTGGGAGGCCGGGCATTTTATTTATGCCATTTTAGTTAGGTGTGGCTTATTATTCATACTCACAATTCTTGCACTTGAATTGTTTGCCGAGTTCCCCGCTTGCCGCACCAATAAGAGACACAGACACGGCGCGACTATGGACGTTCTAGTTTTGCGTCGATTGTTTTCTTCTGTGTGCAATAATCCAATACGTATTTCAAATCATCTCGAACTTTTTTAGTCGCATCGTCGCCGTGCCAACCCGTATCGAGATATTGTTCGTAGAAATATTGAATTATTTCCGTTTCGGTATGTTTCCCTGTGTCAATAAAATTTCGGAGGATTCGCTGTCTTTGTGTTGCTGATTTTGTTGTTGTGTATCCATCTTTATTTATACTTGTTTGTTGGGCAAAGTCGTCAAAGATTTCGTTTTGGTCTTCATAATAACTCGCCCACAGTGCAAGTTCTCTACCACGCTTAGACATAGATGGGTCAAACTCAGTTGATAAATAATATTGATAGCTGCCACCTTTTGCGGCAAAAATTTCTTTTGTTACAAAATATTTATCGCATTTATCGCAGTGAATAACATCAACAGTGGTTGGATCAGTGAAAGCCTCGTATTCCGGTTTAGGTTTAATTCTAGCTCTATACGCCGTGCAATGGTGCTTCTGTCTGAAACATTTATTTGATTTAAAATAAAATATAACTGTGTGGAGCTCGTCATCAGTCCAGTCGATATCTTGAGGTGTCTGATACTGTGCTGCCAATGCTTGATCTACTTGTTTTGTTTCAAGGATAGTGTATTTTAAAGTTCGTCCGTCTTTCTCGATCTGAAAGGAATCTGCTCCTGTCGCAGCTGCTTTCATAGCCGCATCAAACAAATTCTTCATCTTTTCATCGCCACGCAAAACAAATACGGGATATTCATAGCATCCAAGCTCTGGCAAAACACTAAATTCGTAATCCGACAGAATTATCTTATAAATTTCAGGATCGTCTACATCCTCATCTTCTGAAAAGTAGGCATATAATATCGCATAGACTGGATTATATGCTTCCATGATTTCTCCTTGATATCAAAAGTTACTATTACAATTCTTACAGTGCCATTGTTTCCGTGGAGCACTTACTCGTCGTCGTATGCATCGCAATCAACTGGATCTTCTTTTAGTGGACTGCTTGGATCATAACCACTGTCTATAAGACGAAAATTCTCTAACTGATTGAAGTCGAGGTCGTATCTATCTTCTAAATATTCAAGGAGTTCAATCAGGGCGTCCCCGATATTGAGATTATTTGCGCCAAATTTATAAAAAGCCCAAGTTATTGATTCCGGAGTTGCATCGTAGAGCTTGCCTTTGTATTTGTAAATCACATCGTCTTTTGGATCTTTCATACGACACGGATAGCGGATCATGTCGCCATTTTCGTCGGTTTCATGATTTTTAGTAGCTTTATTATAAACATTTTTCCCAATGATATATTCCAATTCTTTAATAAGGTCAACTGTAAGGGTATCTAATTTCATCTTTATCACCATTCGTATCCACAATTCTTGCACTTAAACTGATGCTTGACCTTATTTGAAAAAATGCCGAACAGAGCGAACGACACTGCTTTGGATGTACCGGAAATCTTTTCGATATCAGGTGATCCGCAGGTAGGGCACTTGGGGACGTACTTTGGGGTCGGCTTCTTTTCGGGTGGCTTACTCCCCTGCTCTGCTAAGTATTTGCGGATCTGAGCATCCTCTTTGTCAGCTTTTATGAGCCATTCCGGATTACTCATAGGCTTATATTCTTTAGGTTGCTTCATTTTTGATAAAATTTCTTTCTTTTCTTTGTCATTGGCTTTCATCCATTTTTCGTAATTGATTAATTCACATGAACAGTGAACACAAACGAATTCAGGCCACCAAGCTAAACGCCCACAATGTGGACATACTTCAATTGTTTTATTATCCATAATTCTTTTCTCCTCAAGAAAATCGATATTATCTTTCTTAACAGGCTTTTCCGTTGATAAAAATGGAAACATGTCTGGTGGGTTAGAACAATTAGGCACTTCGGCTGGAAAGCTGGTTGGTCAGTTAAGAAAAACATTCAGTACAGTTTCCACTGGTTACAAGAAATTCAAAGAAATGGATGAATCCATTCGTGGCAGCGGCACTTCTTTCTCTGATTATATCAGATATACCTCTGAAAGTGAAGAGGCGACCGAAGCTTTTGGTCTTGCAACTGCATATACTAAGCTTCGTGTTGTCGCTTTGAACATGGCTTTAAGTGCTGGCATTGGGTTAGTCGTTTCTTACTTCTCAAAGAAAATTATTGAAGCAGCACAGCGTGTTGATAAGCTGGCAGAATCCAGTAAAGAAGCAGCTGATGCAGCTACTTCTACTACGTCTTCTTTGAGTGAACTTGTTGATGAATACGAAAAGCTCGGCAAGAAGTCTGACTGGGATACTGATGATATGGAACAGGCCCAGAAGATCCAAGACGAAATCCTCAAGTTGGCGAAAGAACAAGGTACCCTGAATGAAGATCACGCAAAAAAGATTGACCTGCAGAATGGTAAATATGAAGAGCAGCTTGGATTGCTTCAGGATATTACAGCGGAGCAGTTGGAGGCATCTCGTTATGAGTTAACCCAAAACAAAGATGCTCAAGGTGATAAGCTTGTTGATACAGCCAAGAAGAATAATCGGACGCATTATCTTACTGTTTGGTCGGCTCCTGAAATGGATATGGGTGACCAGATTAAAAATGCTGGCATTGATGTCTTTAACAAGTTCGGTGGTTATGGACCTGACGATTTAAATGATGCGGATTCTGTTGTTGACTATTACAACGAAGTTGGTAAAGCTTTAAAATATGTCATTGACAATACAACTGAGGCTGAACGAGCTGCTGGTGGAACGTATCATAGTCTGTATCAATTTTTGCTTGATGAGCAATCTGCTCTCCGTGATGATGTAGATTCTTACAACGACTCAACGGATGCTATCAACAATAATACAAACGCTCGTAGAAAACTTCAAGCAGTTGATTTTTGGCAGAATGACAATAATAACAGTATGGATGTCAGTTTTACTTTCGATAAGGTAAATTCTGCTGTTCAAACTCTGGAAGATACGATTGATGGATTTGATGCAAGTAAGCTGAATGAACTCTTGTGGGGTACAAACGAAGGATTATCCGACGAGCAAGCTCAAGCCCTTGCAAATCTTCGCAAAGCTCTGACCGACATGGACTTCTCTGCTGACACAAACGGTGTGAATGCGTTTATCCAAGCACTTGTTCAAGTTGGTATTGTAGCTCAGTCTTCTGCAAATGGTGTTGACGCATTGGCTGCTGGCGCACAAAAGATGGAAGATATTTCTTCCAAAATGGATGAAATCCAGTCTGCGTATAAAGCTTCTACTAGTGCAATGGAAGAGTACAATCAGTATGGCTACATAAGTCTCGATTCTCTTCAGTCTTTACTGACGATGAACACCGAGTATCTGAATTGTCTTGAGCTTGTTAATGGTAAGCTCCAGATAAATAAACAGAGCTATGCCGAATTGCTTGCCGCTGAATATGCAGAAGCTGCCGCCACAATTCTTTCTAATGCACAACATGAGGTTGCAAACCTTACTGCCGATGACACAGCTGAAAGCACTGATAACCTAAAAGAGAAAACCAAGGCTGAAAAGACTGCTCTTGAGAATCTTCTTCCCGCTTTGAAAAATGCTACTGCGGCAACCGCTACATATAGCGCGGCTCAAGAGTTTGCAAACGAAGTCGAAAAAGCTGGCGAACGTGGTGTAGATCCTGCAAAGCTAGAGGAAATCACGAATCGCACAAATACTCAGCTTTCTCTGTTGTACACCAATATGAACGCTGCTCTAAGGGGTGGTCAAAAACTAACAAATCAGCTTAATGGGTTCCCGACAAATAAGGCCAGCAAGAACAACAAGTCTACTGCGAAGTCTGTGACTGATATTGCTTCTGCTTTTGATACCTTAACAAAGGCCATGAAAGAATATAACCAATATGGTTATATCTGTGCTGATACAATGAAGTCACTGATTGGTGTCGATGACAAGTTTACTGCTTGTTTGACGGAGCAAAACGGAAAACTTGAACTTAATACAGCCAAATTCCGCACATTTATTAAGGCACAACTCAAGGAAGCAAATGCGGCTAATGATGGTGGCAAGTCTGCTGGCGAGATGAAGAAGATTCTCGACTGGTTGAATTCTAGTGTTGATTCTGAAACCATCTCTTTTGAGCAGTTGACTGACGCTATCAAAGGCTATGGCACCGCGATGGATGAAGCCAAGAAAAAGACGGACGCTATAAAATCCGCATTTTCCAGTCTCTCTGAGGTCAGTAAGAATAAGATTGAAAATCCGTTTGGTGCTCTTGATGCAGATGGTGTTGATAAACAGTATCAGGCAATTCGTGATCTGTACGATAACACAGATTTGTTCACTAACGAGAAATACGTTGGCGCATTAAATATCGATGGTAGCACCATTGATTATAACAGTGATGCTTTTAAACAAATGTTTTTAGCTTCTCTTGACAAGATGGCTTCTGCTGCTCGTAAAACAGGTGGTGTTGCAGGTGAGTATCTTGCACAAGGTTTTGAAAACGCAAAAGAAGAAATTGCCGGAAATATAATCAGTGTTGAAGAATATATCAATGGACTGGGATCTACACTCGAAAATATCAATAATAGAATGGATAACTTCCAGAGTGCCTTTAATGACCTGTCTGATATTTCTGAAGAGTATAATACGTATGGCGATTTAAGTCAAGATAGTGTCCAGAAGTTAATGGGGCTGGATGTAAAATACATAGCTTGTCTTGATCTTCAAGGTGATAAGCTTATTTTTAACAAGGAAGCATTCCGTGCTCTTTATGTTGAAGAATTAAAAGAGCTTGCATTAAAATACGAAGGTACAGAAATCGGTAAACGTTACGCTGAGATTCTTCAGAAAGTAGCCGATGGCACATGGGACGTTACAGACCATATGAAGGGTATGGGTACGAAAACAGAGAAAATTACTTCTCTGTTTTCTAATTTAAAAGACATCTTCTCTTCTTTCCTCGATCTGATTGAAAGTGCAAACTCAGAAAAGGACTCCGACCTCAAACTTTGGGGTGAGGCCATGACCGAGGATATAGATAAGCGAATCGATGCCCTAAACAAGCAGAAAGAAGCTCTTCAAGAGGCCAATGACGAAGAGGAACGCGCGATTACCCTGGCTAAGCTAAAGGCCGAACTTGAAAAAGCTCGCACTCAGCGTACTGTTCGCAAGTTGACCAGTAATGGCTATGAGTGGGTAGCTGACGAATCCGCAGTTAAGGAAGCTCAGGATAATCTGAATGACCAACAACGTGAGTGGCGCAAGGAGGATGCTGAGAAAGCTATTGATGACCAGATTGATAAATTGAACGAACTGAAAGATAAGTATAGCGAGATTATCAGTCTAATCGGAACTGACTGGGATGACTATAATAAAAAGCTGAAATATGCATCTGAAATCGCCGATATGACTTTCACAGAAATGGAAGGTCGTGTCGATGTTTTTAAAGGTAATGTTTTAGCTTCTATGCAAGCTGCCAATCCGATCTCTACTATTAAGAATATTATTGGTGGACTTGAGTCTCTAATTAGTACGCTTGAAAAAGTCGGAAATGTCTTAGATAAGCTGGATGGCGGTAGTGGCAACGGCGGAATTACTACTTTATGGAACAAAATCACCAACTTGTTTAATGGAAAGAACACGAACAATACGCAGACCACTTTTGGTAATTTCTGGAACAACCTTAGTCAGGTTGGCAGAAATGGCGTAAATAAACTTCAAGAGGTAATTTTTGGTGGCTGGAATAAAATAACATCGGGAACCAGTGGTTTCCTTTCTAATGTAGGAAACTTCTTTAATGGAGCGTAGAATAAAATTTCAACTTCGACTAGTTTACTGTTTAGCGATATCGGATCATTCTTTTCTCAGGGTTTTAGTTCATTAGTTGGGCTTGCACAGAACGGATTAGGAAGCGTTGTATCTGTTGTTGGTAGCCTCTTTACTCCGATTGCAAATGGAGCTATGTCTATTGGCAGCGCAATAAGCTCTGGCATTGTATCGTTCTTCCCTTCGATTTTTATGGCGCTTGGAACATTGGTTTCTACTGTTGGTGCTGCAATGAGTGGCATGTTAATGCAAATTGCTACCGCATTAGCTTCAATCCCGGTTGTAGGATGGATAGCAGCAGCAGTTGCAGTTGCAGGCGCTGTTGCTCTAATTGCGTCCATCGCTGCTACTGCATCGAAGACTAGTAAAACAACAGTAGATCAACCGAAGCCTTCATTCAAAGCAAAAAAATATGCGAAAGGCTCAAAAACAATTGATAAGAATCAGTTGGCTAATGTCGATGAACAAGGTTCTGAGCTTGTTGTTCGTCAACCAGAATCTGGTCGTTATACATATTTAGAAACTGGTGATGGTGTTGTTCCAGCAGACATAACATCTCGGTTGTTTGAAATGGGAGGAAATCCCGACGAATGGTTCAATAAACAACTCGCAAAGCACGCTGCATTAAGTAATGTTCAGAATCATACCGTTGGAGGAGCAGTCTCTGTTGGAGATATTTATATTCAAAATCCTGTTGGAAATACAAATGAACTCGCAAAAGAGATTGTTTTAAAACTGCCAAATGCCTTGCTGCAATATCAAAGCAAGCGATGATTAATGGAGGTGTTATTTATGACTGAAGTTGAACGTGCAGTGGAGACTCTTACAAAATCGATTATTCAAGGAGCAAAACATGAAGTAAATAATGCTTCTTATGACGTAACATCGTTTGGTGTTATAAAAAGCAAAGTAAATAATGGTTATGTAGTTACATTGTTTGGATCTGATTATACAGTAAGGTCTTCACAGGACTTCCAGCCGTGTGAAAGAGTGGCTGTTACCGCTCCGCAAGGAAACTATAATACTTTATTGCTCCACAAAATATAATCGGTCTATACAGGTAGTTCCGTAATTGCGGATAACCCTGTATTTTTACTTAGGAGGTGAATACCTATTGGCTAAACCAGTTTTATCCTCGATTGATATTTTTGATGCGTCAATTGGCGGAAGAATTAATTTTCAGATTTATACAAGTAATACTGAAATTAAGAGTTACGAATATGAGATTTATAGTGGAAGTAATTTTATTCTTTCACATTCTGGAGAATCATCCGATCTATCTTATAATTCAAACACTGGATATAGTTTTGCAATTGTCCCAAACGAAAAATTAAAGAATCAATCTTCAAACTATTCTATTAGAGTTAGGGTAAAACTATCAAGCGAAGATACGTTTGGAACATATAGTTCTTTAATGACGTTTTATTGTAAAAGCAGGCCAGTTTTATCTTTTAACGGTCTTACTCCCGTAGGAGAGAATACTTTTGAAACTTCTTCTATTGTTTTCGAATTAAAATATTCTTATGTTTCATCCGAAAACGAATTACTCAAAAATTACAAATATCAATTATATAACGCAGATAAAATTTTACTTGATGAATCGGATATGTATTATGGATCAATATCCAATTCGTTCTCTGCATATAATTTAGAAAACGGAAACAAGTATTTCATTAGAGGTATTGGGGAAACCAGAAATGGTTATGAACTGGATACTGGATTTTATTTGGTGAAAATTGGTTACTCTGGGAGAGATAATACTTTTGCTTTAAATGCAACAAATAATAAAGATAACGGTTGCATTGATATCACGAGTCATTTTATTTCAGTCACAGGTGTACCTAATGGAGAATTTTCTTACGTACAATCAGATGATGGAAATTATTATATCGACTTGACAAATAGGACATCAGTTACGTATTCAATTCCATCAACTTATAAAGAATTATATGATTTTGATATTAAATTATTCACAAAATCTGGTTTCCCTAATGAGTTGGCAACGCTAGTATGGCAAAACGATTCATACAACGTGGTTGGAAAAATTAAATTAAATACTAGAAAATTTACTGATAGTGACTCAGATTCAAATTTAACATATGCTATCTTCCAATTATTTGTTAACGAAAAGCAATATTTGATCATTCAAAGCAACTATTTAGAAAATTATGATAGTTCTAAGTTGGTGCTTATTGATCTTGTGTTACGTGATAAATTGTTTGACATTCATATAAATTCAATTAATTAAATATTACGAAAGGAGTGTATTATGTTTCTTGGATGTGATATTTTAAACGATTCCACTTCTTTCAATTACAAGGGTTTTAATTCAAAATTATCGTCCTTTTCTGTTAAAAATGCAATTTTTGATAAGGTTTACCTATCTTCTAATTGTAACGATTATAAGAAGACAGACATTGAATGGAATTCAGATGTATTGGTTCTTGCTACTTTCGATTCTAAAAACTTGGAAGGTGGAAATATTGGAGATTTAGGCCCAAAACTACAGTCGATGCAGTTGAAACGTCGTGAAGTTGGAAGCTCGAAGTGGACTTCTTTAGCGGGATATCTCATAACAGACTTAGATAATTTAAATTTTGCTTTTGCAGATTACTTTGCAAGAGGTAGAGATACAAAATATGAGTATTCTGTTACATACGTTTTAAAAGACGGAACTGAACTTCCGTATATTTCAGCATCTGCTGTTAGTGATTTTTACGGAGCCGTAATTTCCGATGGAGTAATTTCTTATCATATATTTCTTGATCCTAAAATCACTTCTGTTACAAGAAATCGCGAATCTAATGTTGTTACGACATTAAATAGTAGATATCCGTATGTGTTTTTTGGAAGCGAAGCAAACTATGATTCTGGAACATTTTCCGGAACAATTATAAAGCGTATTGGTTGTGATAATTGGGACATTGCTAATTCATATCAATATAGAGAAGATTATGTTAATTGGTTAACCAATGGACAAGCAAAAATTTTAAAGATCGAAGATGGTAGAGAATGGTTGATGACCGTTAGTGATGAGGTTACTATTGACAACGAAGATCATCCTGACAAGGTAAACATTGGTTTTAAATTTATTCAAACCGGAGATTATAATAGCACTGATGATCTCGCTGATAGTGGCTTAACTTCTTTTGACGAGCAACAATATGGAGTTTATTATAGTGTGACTTATAACCTAACAAACACTTCTTCCACAAATAATATTGTTGCTGTTAAGAGTAATTCTTCTTTTTCAACTACCATCTCTGCATTTTTGGGATATGCTATTGCTGATGTTTCTGTAGTCATGAACAATACTGTTGTTACGAATAATGTGTACAATGATGCAACTGGAGAAATTAGTATTCCAAATGTTTCTGGCGATATAATCATTTCAGTATCTGCTGTTAGAATCAAAGTAAGTAAAATTGCATTAAATTACACACATTTATACTTAAAAAAGGGAACCAGAAAAGAATTAAAATTATATTATTTGCCTGAAAATATAAAACTCAGCAAAGTGTCATGGACATCCTCTAACACAAATATCGTTAACGTTGTTGATGGTAAAGTACAGGCAATATCTGAAGGTTCCGCGTTTATCACAGCAACAGTAGATAATATTTCAGTCAGATGCCCAATTGATGTTATCTCTGTGGATTCTGGTATTAGATTGGATTATCTTTCTGAAGGAACTGTAGTTGGGCTTAATGAAGAAGGTAAAACTATCGAATTTTATATTGCAAAACATGACTACGAAGAAAGACTCAATAACACCGGAAATACTCTTTTAGTTAGAAAAGACGTATATTCAGAAATAGTTGAGTTTGATAAAGGCAAAAGTGTAGAGTATTCATCAAGTACAATTGATAGATGGTGCTCTGACTATAAAACAAAACTAGACAGTTCTGTTTCAAATAAAATTACACCAGTAAAGTTTTATTATACACCTAAAAACAATTACAATTCAACAGATCAAAACTACAAGCCTGATCAAATTGCAACTTTAACAAGAGATGTTTTTATATTGTCGGTTACTGAACTAGGTGTAAAAAATTTTACTGGCTCTTGTAATGTAGAAGGCTCTTTATTGCCAATTGCCAGCAAGATAGAAGATGCGCCTGATGTAGGTGTTTTTGGAGAAGGTTATGGCGAGCAGCTAACTCGCTCTCGTATAGTTAATCAAGGAGTTCTTGGGCTTGGTGAAAGTTATAAAGATAGATATATTGCAGTTTCAAAAATAAATAAAAGTACAAAAGATACCTATGTCGAGTTTATTCTTCCAACTGGTAAACTTTATTTCCGTCCAGCATTTGCATTGCCCTGCTCGTTTAGAATAAACCCAGAGAATTTTATCGGAGTAAAAAATATAACAGCCACTTCAATTGGATATGCGTTGGCGATTGGTGAAAGTAAAAAGATTACATATACATCTTCTCCTGTGGATGTAACATATCCGATTCTAAACTTTCAGACATCAAATCCTTTTGTAGCGACGGTTGACAAAGATGGTATGGTTACTGGAGTTGGAGCTGGAGAATGTTTTATTACTATAACTCTTGATGACGCAAGTACAACATGCTCCGTTAAGGTTGTTTAAAATGGGAGGTGATGTTTTTGTATACTCCTACTTCAAAAGAATTGCGCCTCTTAAAAACACATACCAAAGAATTGCACTGCAAGTTAGAGCTGTTAGATAAAAATTTAAATGTGATTGATTCTCTTGAAGGTATCGCCATTGATGGTTCATTATCTATAGATGCAAACTCTGATATCAGAAGAACTTTTTCAGGTACAATTCATTTAAATCCAAGAAAAAGAATAAGCAGATATAAAATCAACGAATAGACGGATAAAATGGTACGAGTATATATAGGCATGAGTGTAAATAAAGCAAATATTTATTGGTATCCTCAAGGCGTATTTGCTTTTAGTCAAAATGGATTTACGTATAGTTCTTCTGAGCATACTGTTTCTATTTCGTGTGTGGATCTCGTTGCGTTGCTTGATGGAACTCTCGGAGGAACACTCACTGGTTACAAAACAACAATAAGTATTGGTACAAATATTCGTTCTGCGATTGAAAATACTTATAAATTAAGTGGTATGACTGATTGTTCTATTGACTATTAGAATCGTAAAGTCCCAAACGATATTGATTTTCAAACGGGAACAACAATTTGGTCTATTCTAACACAGTTGCGTGATTTGTATTATCCATTTGAGATGTTTTTTAACAACACTACTTTTGTATGTCAAGAAATCCCGTCTGGTTTTGATGATCCTGTCGCTCTAAAAAACAACACATTTCAAGATCTTGTTATTTCAGAAGATTGCACGATAGATTATAGCAAAGTAAAGAATTGCGTTGAATTGTTTGGCGCGAGTATCGAGTACGATCAATTTGTCTCAGATGATAAAATGGAAACTTCAAACGAAAAGGATACAACTAACATTACACTTAATACTGTAGACTTTGAAACAAATAATGACGGGTTAATTGCATTCACAACTCCCCTCCTTGGTTTAACCAAGCGTATCAATATCACGATTGTCAATTCAGTCACCGAGACTGATGATGATAACAATACAAGTGTAAAGAAATATCGGCATGGTCCTTATACTTTATATGAAAGTGATGTTGACGAAAATGGAACTGATGTTGCTATTGATGGAACTACTATTCCATGTGATACGATGGTAGTTGTAAAATATAGCCCATCAAATAAAGCTTTCTATTATCGTGGAGAACAACAAATTCATGTTATGGTGAAGCTTGTAGATAAATATCCTACCGATGATGAAATCGAATCTGATAAAAAAGAAGAGTCTTGCAATTATATTAAATATATTTGTTTAACAAATTCCGAGTCTAAATCTTTAACTGATGTAGATTCATATTTTACCATCGATAAAATCGGAAGGCGAAATCTTGTTTGTTCTGGAAGTGATTATGAAATTTACAATACCAGCGCTTCAGCATTACAATGTGCAGAGTATGAACATTGGAAAGCTTGTCGTTTAACTGATAGTGTAAACGTTGAATGTCTCCTTGTTCCATAGCTAGATGTTAATCAAAAGATATCTTATATTCCCAGATATATAAATTCAAATGATGAAGAACTGGAATTCATCATAAAACAAATTAATATTTCTTTAGGTTCAGGAACGATGAGTTTAACATTAAGTAGGTATTATCCGTATTATCCGTATATTGTCGAAAATAAATATTAAATACTTACGTCTATAACAATAGGAGGTGACTTTATTGAGTTACGAAAAAAATCCAGATGGTACATATGTAGATTTGGAATTCACATTATTTCCTGCTCAAATAGATAGTTAGCAAAACAGCGAAAATGTAAGCTCAGAGTTGCTATCGGATGTAAACGATTATAAAGAAGCAATTCAAAATGGAAATTATGCGCTTGCACAAAGTATTTTAGAAGCGAACCCAAAGATCAAGAATACAATTATTGATGCAACCGATATCAATAAGCTGAAACATGGCACAATGGCGCTGGAACGAATGTTCAAAGAAGACATTGAATTGTATATTGAGAGCTTCACAAACAAAGCAAGTGATTTTTCAGCAAAAGCTGCAACGTCTGCAGAAAATGCAATCACTGCGGCAAACAACGCTGCACTATCAGAAAATAGTTCAAAAGAAATTCAAAAAGATCTCACAGCTCGATATGATAATATTCAGATTACTCTTGATACTGCCAACCGACTTTCTACTGAAGCAAAAGATAGCGCAAAAAGGGCTGAAGCATCCGTAAAATACGTTCAGCAGTATGTTGGTGGTTATTATAATTCGTACACTTTTGAGATTTCACCTGAAAATTAGGGAACATCTTCTTTTGAAAGTTTTAAGTATCAGTATGTAGCTTCTTGTGATGCCGCTACAGAAGATAGAATTCCAATGGCGTCAGTTTATCCCGAAAATATGGACGTTGCTACAGCGGCTAACGTATGTCGTACATGTTTAACTGGTGATAAAACTATTACTTTCTATTCTAAAGAAATTCCAGCTAATACAATTAAGATTCAAGTGACGTTGTTTAGCAAAACAGCTTAATAAGGAAGGAGTGAGCAAATGGCACTTTCTTTTGAGCAGTCCAGACGTATAGTTGCAGAAAATTCAATAATGACGATGAAGGCGTCTACAGAAGCCGCTCGTCCAGTAGTTGATTCTGACAAAGATGTAGATGAGCTTGCTGTAACGAAACAAACCTTTACCAGAAGCGGCAATTATACATAGTACGATCACAAGATTCATGATTTATTTTTAAAGAAGAAGCTTGAAGAAAATCAGATTTCGTCAGACGAGTATAAATATATTGTTGTTGGGAAGGAGGTGTAAATATGTATACCTTTTTAATTAACGAGGACAACACGTTAACTGCTAGTGTTGTTGAACGTGTCATGCAAAGAAGCAAACTTGTTGATAATCTTCATTTTTTGGCTGACACGACCTATAAAGGAATCGATATGTCCAACTACACTGTAATGCTAGAATATGTTTTACCTGTAAGTAAAAATTATAAAACTGAGATTCTACAGAAATCTGCAGAGCTGTATAAAAACAAGTTGGAATAGGTTCTTCCTTTTGATACCGAATTGACAAGTGAAGTTGGTGATATTGAGATTCAGCTTACCTTTGCGAACACAGAAATGGACTCCGAAGGCAGAATCACACAATATGTTCGCAAGGTTGGCCCAGGTGTGATTCACGTTGTGTCTATCAATAATTGGTCTGATATGATTCCTGATTCGGCACTTAGCTCTCTGGATCAACGACTTCTGATGATGATTAGTCAGACGAAAGCTTTAAATGACCAAATGAATACTGTCATCAACAACAAAGCAGATGGACTCAGTTATAAGAATAGTATTTTACAACTTCTTTCTCAAGGTAATCCGATTGGTAATGCAGTAAAGTTGTCTAGCGATTCTTCAGGAGATTCTTCTGGGGGACAAGATGGAACGATCCGGGTGGTTGAATTCTAATCACCCTTTTATTTTGGAGGTGATAGAATGGCAACTCACTCAAAACTTGGTTATGGTAATTCTACTGATGTAGACAGTGCAATAGAGAATGGTGTGATTGATGGTAAGGACCTTGTTATCACAAAAGATACATCTGAATTCATTTATATTCGTGACGATAAAACAAAACAAATCATTCGTCCTAGAGAAAGGTTATTCGACACTGAAAATGCAGCACTTGTAACGCTAAATGCAGATTCAGATACCTATGCCGGTCAAACCGTGAAGATTCTTGGAGCTAACGGGAAATATCTTCCTTATATCGTTCAAAAGTCTTCAACGGGTAAATTTATTATTGAACCATTTGCTGCCGAAACAACCGGTTTCGTGTGGCAAGAATTTTAATGCTATAAGGAGGATTATATTATGGCATCTGTTAAATTTTTGTATGGCACTAAAGCTAATTATGACGCTCTGCAGGTAAAGGATAATGATACCCTGTATTTCCTGACTGATACTCTGCAGTTCTTTAAGGGTACCAGCGAATACACTAAGAGCGTGAAGAATGTAAGCGCCCTTCCTTCTTCTGGACAGATTCAGGGTGTGATCTATTTCCGTATGACTGATTACACTATGCATATCTGGAATGGCACTGAGTTCATTCAGATGAATAAGCAGGCTGTGACTCAGATTCCTGCAAGCGATGCGACCGATGACAATGTGCCTACTACCAAGGCTGTTGCTGATTACGTTAATGCTAAGATTGCATCTGTCGAAGGTATCAAGGGCAAGTTCGTTACTGATGTCACCTATGATGCTGGTGTTTTGAGCGTTGCAAAGGGTGGCGAGCCTGTTATTACTACTCTGACAGGTATTGTTCATGAGCCTACCTATGATTCTAGCACTCGCACAATTAAGCTGCCTGTGTTCGGCGGTGACACTCTGACTATTGCCCTTGGTAAGGATCTGGTTGTTACCAGCGGAACTTACAATGCAAAGGATAAAAATATTGAGCTGACTATCAC
>ULNX01008632.1_pt1 | contig 29146 bp, 23 predicted proteins | sample 1952061 | NCBI WGS metagenome assembly ULNX01 (sample SAMEA4835588, study PRJEB28245) | human gut metagenome | biome: gut microbiome; material: fecal sample | place: Denmark | collected 2008 | reverse complement strand
TATAAGCACGGTGGAATTGTTTAATATAGCGAGTTGTATGACAGGATATGGCTAATGCTGTATCCTGTTACATTTTTTTTTAAACTTTTTTGAATATTTTGTCGATATATAAAATGATAGAGTATAGGTAAACGGATTTACCACACAGAATACAAGGAGGTATTAGTATGGATTTAGGAACAATTACTAACAGTACAAATGCAGTAGGTAACACTTATGCTGCAAAGGAAACGAAACAGGCTGATGAAGTCAGAAAGTATGGGGTGACCGGAAAGACAATTGGTCAGCCGAAGCTTAGTGAAAATGCAAAGAAGTATTATGAGGAATTAAAGTCTAAATATCAAAATATGGATTTTATTCTGGTAAGCAATGACATGAAGGAAATGGCAAAAGCGAATGCCGGAAGTTTTGCTAACCCTCACAAAATGGTTGTTTTGATTGATGAAGAAAAGATTGAGCGTATGGCAACGGATGAGCAATATCGTAAACAGTACGAAAGCGTGATTGCTTCTGCACAGAATAAATTGCCGGAGTTAAAGCAGTCATTGGGTAATTCTGCAAATATCAAAGGATTTGGTATGCAGGTAAACGATAACGGTGCATCTTCATTCTTTGCAGTTATGGACAAGTCTTTTAAAGCCCAAGCGGATAGATTGGAAAAACAAAGAGCCGAGAAAAAAGAAGAAAAGAAAGCGGCTCGGAAAAAAGCTGAGAAAAAGGAACGGGAAGAACAGCTCGAAGAGAAAAGGCTTAAGAATAAGGACTCACAGGAAGTAGTAATTACAGCAAATTCTATTGAGGAATTGAAAAAAAAGATAGATGACTATAACTATTTACAGATGGCAGATACTGTAAAGACGGATGCTGAAAAGTATCTTGGAAGAACGATTGATTTCAAGGGATAGGAGGCAGACAATGATTTCAGGAACCATTTACAATGCAGGAAAAAGCTGAAAAACTGTAAAACTAAGGAAGAAGCGTAAAGACTTGAAACTGATAGGCAAAGAGCATCAGATTTAAATAGAATTCTTCCATATTATGGTGTAGGTAAAATCGGAGAATCATACTTGTTTGATTATAGTCGTAAACTTGCGTATGTTGGAATAAGGATTTATGAACATAATTTGAGCCAGTGGGAAAATCTCGCTGGCTCAAACTATTGTTTGGGCTATTGGGAAATTTCCAACAATGGAAATTCTATATGACTATATGAATTATTTTGACGGGGATGCGAATTTGCTGTGTGGGTGTGATATTGAGAATCAGAACAGAGAAGATTCTATTTAATCATTACTATAAAGGACGATAAGTTTTTGAAAATAGAGAATCATGCAAAGACGAGAACTAATGCAAATCTCTACCCAAACGGCGAAAAAACGGCAAAAAGGTAGAAAATTTCCCATCTTACCCCAAATAATCCCCACCCCGCGCCGGGCCCGAATCCCCGCACACCCCGCGCCCCGGTCTCCCTGTAACATCATAAAGAATTCTGTAACATCCTGTCGCACAAAAAAATTTCCCTCTGTAGTCATTTCGACATAATTCGTAGAAGGAATTGCCTATAATTAACTCGTGTTACAACAGGAGGAAGATTATGGAGTATGAAATATACCTGGATATGTTTTTTCTGGTAAATTTCTATATGGATTACATGATCATGTGGGCAGTAACCAAAATTCTAAAAATTACGCAACATGTATATATTAGAAGAATAGGGGCTGCAGCTGTTGGTGCATTATATGCCACTTTGATAATAGCCTTTCGACTAAACGGTGCCGTATGGAAGATAATGACCTACGCGGTAATTGTACTGCTTATGAGTTTCATACTGACAGGGAAAAAGAAGATAAGGCAGATAATAGGAGGGGCAGGACTAATATATCTGTTTGCCATAACACTTGGAGGAATTCTGCACGTTATTTATTATTATACCTTCGCAGGATTTGCTCTGCGGGGACAAGGAGTATCGTGGGTGTTAGTAGGGGTAGGCGGAGTAATGTTTGCGCCGTTATTGCAAAGCATGATAAAAAGTATATCCAAAAGATTATATCTTGAGGAGACCAGAACAGTAGCAATTCTTGAAAACAAAGACAAAAAGATAAAGCTCATGGCACTCCTTGATACGGGAAACTCTCTGTATGATCCGATATTTAATGTTCCGGTTAATCTGATAGAATCAGAAGCCGCACGGAAAATAATGGAAGACGGTATAGGTATGGGATATCATCTGATACCGTTTGCCTCAGTGGGAAATGAATCGGGACTTATACCTGTTGTGCAGTTTACAGGACTAACCATACACACATCGGGAGGGGAGTTCCATATAGATAAGCCATGGTTTGCCCTGTATTCAGGCAGACTTTCCGGAAAAGAAGAATATAACATTATTCTTCATCCGGAAATGTTACACAAGTCAAATAAGGAGGATAACAATGTATTTAAAAGTAATGATGCCTAAAAGGTTTCAGTTTCGGATGGTTCCGAGTTTCAAAAATTTTCTGTTGGACAGAAAAGGAGATATTCATTACATAGGCGGGGCAGATGTTCTGCCGGCACCGTTAGAACCAGCCGAAGAAGCAGAAGTAATAGCAGATCTGGGGACGGAGTATGATACTAAAGCAAAAACGATGCTGATTGAACATAATTTGCGCCTTGTGGTCTACATAGCAAAAAAATTCGATAACACAGGTGTTGGAGTGGAAGATTTGATTTCCATAGGAACGATAGGACTTATAAAAGCCATCAATTCCTTTGATATTAATAAAAAAATTAAACTGGCGACCTATGCGTCAAGATGTATAGAAAATGAGATTCTCATGTACCTGAGACGAAATCATAAGACAAGAATGGAAGTATCTATTGACGAACCGCTGAATGTGGACTGGGATGGCAACGAGCTTCTTTTGTCGGATATTCTGGGAACGGACGAAGACATAATTTATAGAAATCTTGAAGACGAAGCCGAGAAAAAACTGCTTTTAAAGGCAGTGAATAAGTTGAGCGAAAGGGAAAGAACCATTATAGACCTGAGATTTGGTCTTAACTCCCCTGACGGAAAAGAACTTACACAAAAAGAAGTGGCGGATATGCTTGGAATATCCCAGTCCTACATATCAAGACTTGAAAAAAAGATAATAAAACGTCTGAAAAAAGAAATGATAAAGAATGAATAACCACTGTTAAAACTGTTAATCATATTCTTATATTTAGCTAGGCAGGTGAGAATATGACAATGTACAAAGTTGAAATATGTGGAGTGAACACATCAAAATTACCACTCTTATCTACCAAGGAAAAAGAAGAACTCATTATTAAAGTAAAAAACGGAGATAAAGCAGCGAGGGAAAGATATATAAAATGCAACTTAAGACTTGTTTTAAGCGTTGTAAAACGATTTTCCGGCAACGGCGAAAATATGGATGATCTGTTCCAGATAGGATGCATAGGACTTATAAAAGCAATCGACAATTTTGATATGAGCCTGAACGTAAAGTTTTCGACTTACGCTGTGCCCATGATAATTGGGGAGATAAGACGTTTTTTGAGGGATAACAGCCAGATACGGGTGTCGAGGTCGCTTAAAGATGTGGCATTCAGGGCAATATATGCCAAAGAAAGAATTATGAAAACAGGGAAGGATGAACCCACGGTTAATGAACTTGCCACGGAAATAGGTGTAAGCAAAGAAGAACTTGTAATGGCACTTGATGCAATCCAGACTCCTGTATCGTTATATGAACCCATATATACGGACGGAGGAGATATGCTGTATGTAATGGACCAGATTGGTGATAAAAAAAATACCGAAGAAAACTGGGTGAATGAGATGGCACTTAAGGATGCCATAAAAAGACTTCCGGACAGGGAAAAAGAAATAATAAAACTTAGATATTTTGATGGCAAAACCCAGATGGAGGTGTCAAAAATGGTGCGGATTTCACAGGCACAGGTCAGCAGACTTGAGAAATCTGCTATAAAAAATATGGAAAATTATCTGCGCCGCGGTTGATTTTACCAACAATAAGTGATAATATATGCACATAAATATTACGATGACAGAAAGCAGGTACTATGAATAATAAGAGAACATTAAGCACAATATTGAAAATTATTCTGCCTGTGGTGATTCTGTTAGTAGTTTTGGTTATCAGATTCAGACAAGTGTCTGATAACGGATTTAATCCTGCCAGATATGTCCTTATTGATACTCAGGGAATAGATGGCAGAGGCAGGATTTTGCTGTCTTACGACAAAGTGAGCCTTGTAGGGGCTTTATGCGGCAGCGATGCCGATGAAAGAACTAAGGCACTGTATGAGAAATTTGCCGACAGCATAACGTATGAAGCCGACAGAACTGATGGACTTTCCAATGGAGATGCAATTACAATTACCGTCTCGTATGACAGCAAGGCTGCCAGAGAGGCAGGGGTTACCATTGATGATAATATCAGGGAGTACAAGGTGACAGGACTTAACAAGGGAACGGCAGTTGATGCCTTTAAGGATTTACAGATAGTTACGGATGGTATAAGTCCGTTTGTGACGGTTACTGTTGATAACCTTTCTAAGGATGAGTATATAAGCACTCTTTCTTATGAAGTCGATAAGCCTGAAGGTAATGCCATAGGCGATACTGTAACGATAAGATGCCTGGCAGATGAAGACAAGGCTGCCGAACTTGGATATTATTTTGAAACGACGAGTATGACATATACTATAACAACAGCGGACCGTTATGCCGGTAAGGCAGAAGATCTGGATATGGATGTTATACGCACACTTGCAAAAGAATCGGCGGATGTGGTTACCAATCTTACCGCTGACACAACATTTCATATGGCATATACCGTAACCGGTAAGAAGGATTATCTTTACAGGGATGGTAATGAAGAGGCTGTTAATTTTGATATATATAAGGTTGAACTTGCGGATAACACAACGGATACTATGGGCAGCCACGGCAATTATGTCCTTATTTATGTCAAAGGACAGATTAGGACTCCTGATTATTCGGGAGGAGAAGATCCGTATGAATATATAGATGCATATTTCTGTTTTGTATTCTGCGATGCAGTGATAACACGTACCGGAGAATTTACAATGGCAGTTAATGATATAGAACAGAGGTATATCTGCAACAGCAGCTTTGATGCCGTAAAAGATGACGCAAGGACCTTTATCGGAGCCGGATATGAGTATACGGATGTACCGCTTAATTAATAGAACTATAAGAGGAAGGTTTAGCAATGGCTTATAACAGAAAGCGTCTCCGTCTCGGAGAATTATTACTTGAGAACAATCTTATTACTGAAGAACAACTTAATATAGCACTGGAGGAACAGAAAGCTAAGGGCATTAAGCTCGGTGAAGCAATTATAGGGCTTGGCTATGTTACACAGGATGCCATTAATGATTTACTGTGCCAGCAGCTTAATATTGATTTTGTCGATTTGAGAAAGATTGAGATAGATGATTCCATAGCCAGGATGGTAGGAGAGAAGGTAGTCCGTAAGTACATGCTTCTTCCTTTTGCACTTGATGACAGACAGGCTAACGTAATTAAAGTAGCCATGGAAGATCCTATGAACATTATGGCTATTGATGATATCGGTATCATCACCGGAATGACGGTCCAGCCATATCTTTCCACACATGCATATATATCTACGGCAATAGATAAACTGTATGGTAAATCACAGGCCAATGCCATTGCGGAACAGTTCATGAAAGAACAGGGTTCGGGTGATGACGCAGATAATGCCGAAGAGAATAAGAGACAGGAAGATGTTGATAATTCACCGGTTGTTAAGCTTGTTAATAATATTATTGAAGGCGGCGTGCGCCAGAGAGCTTCCGATATACATATTGAACCGTTTGAATACAACGTAAGAGTCAGATACAGGATAGATGGTGTTCTCCGTGAGATTATATCTTATGACAGAGCGCTTTATGCGGCGATTATTGCCAGACTTAAAGTAATTTCAGGAATGGATATTTCTGAAAAGAGAAAGCCGCAGGACGGCCGAATTACGATAACCGTGGACAGAAGGGAATACGATATCCGTGTCAGCAACCTCCCTACGGTATTTGGAGAGAAAGTCGTTATGCGACTTGCTTCCAAAGAAGGTTTTAAGAGGGATAAGAAAGACCTCGGTCTTTCACCTACAGACCTTGTTAAATTTGATAATATCCTTAGAAACCCACATGGAATTATCCTTGTTACGGGACCTACAGGTAGTGGTAAATCTACAACACTTTATACGGCTTTAAGCGAACTCGCAAGTGATGAAGTTAATATCATCACTGTTGAAGACCCGGTAGAAGCGAATGTAGACAATGTAAATCAGGTTCAGGTTAATGTTAAGGCTAACCTTACATTTGCCAGTGCCCTTCGTTCAATTCTCCGACAGGATCCGGACATCATCATGATAGGCGAGATCCGAGACGGAGAGACAGCAGAGATAGCAGTTAAGGCTTCCATCACAGGACATCTTGTTGTAAGTACACTTCATACTAACAGTACTGCGGCATCTATCTCCCGTCTTATTGATATGGGTATTGAACCATACCTTTTAGGTGATTCCCTTGTAGGAATTATCGCCCAGCGACTTGTCAGAAGGCTTTGCCCTGAATGCAAGGAGTCCTACGAAGCAGACGAGGAAGAAAAGAGAGTTCTTAAGGTACCACAGAATGAACCTCTTAAGCTTTATAAGGCTTGCGGATGTGAGGCATGTGGTAATACAGGATATTATGGACGAATCGGTGTATATGAGATAATGCCTATCTCAAGAAAGATCAAGAAACTCATTGCATCGGGAGCCAATGCGGACGAGATAACCGCACAGGCAGTAACGGAGGGCATGAATACACTTAGAATGTCAGCCTCAAACTATGTAAAACAGGGATTGACATCATTTAACGAGATGATGAAGATTACCTACGAAACAGACGATACCAACTAAAAAAACGGGGGTTTTGGACAAAATGGTTACAATTGAAGAACTTTTAAAAATCGGTAAAGAAAACGGAGCATCCGACGTACATATTACGGTAGGACTCCCACCTGAGATGAGAGTCAATGGTGAACTTATGGGAATGGATTACCCAAGGCTTACGCCAACAGACACAGAAGAAATAGTAGGCCAGCTTCTTAATGAGAAGCAGAAAAACATCATTAAAGAATATGGAGAAGCAGATTTTTCATTTTCAATACCAAGCCTTGGACGATACAGGGTTAATGCATTTAAACAGCGTGGAAGTCTTGCGGCAGCAATCCGTCTGGTAGGAACACAGATTCCAAGACCTGAAGATCTGGGACTTCCTAAATCAGTTATAGAATTACATAATAAGAAGAGAGGACTTATCCTCGTTACGGGACCTACCGGAAGTGGTAAGTCTACTACACTTGCTTCATTAATTAATAAGATTAATGAGAATCGTAAAGCACATATTATTACACTTGAAGACCCGATCGAGTACCTGCATACACATAAACAGGCGATGATTAACCAGAGAGAAGTCGGACTTGATACAATGAGTTATGCCAATGCATTAAGGGCTGCACTCCGTGAAGATCCGGATGTCATCCTTGTAGGTGAGATGCGAGACCTTGAGACAATATCGATAGCAATTACTGCAGCCGAGACAGGACATCTTGTTCTTTCAACATTGCATACAATAGGTGCGGCGAGCACAATTGACCGTATTATTGACGTATTCCCTCCTCATCAGCAGCAGCAGATAAGAATACAGCTCTCAATGGTACTTGAAGCGGTTATTTCACAGCAGCTTATTCCTACAACGGATAAGCATCACCGTGTAGCAGCATTTGAAGTAATGCTTATGACAGTAGCAATTAAGAACCTTATCCGTGAAAGCAAGACATTCCAGATTGATTCAATGATACAGACCAGCAGGGAAAAAGGCATGATAACAATGGATGATGCATTATATGAACTTTGTATGATGGGACATATTACGTCCGAATCCGCACTGAGTTTTGCACAGGATCCTGTTGCATTGGAGAAAAAAATTAAAATATACTAAACAAATCATAAAAATTTGATAAATAAAAATCTTGTATGAAAATTGTCGATGTAGTATAATACATACATACTTAGGATTGGGTTTGATGGAGTAAAGAATGGCAAATTTTAATTATCGAATAATAACAAAAGAAGGCAAAGAAAAAAGCGGTTCTCTTGATGCAGAAGATCAGATAACCGCTGTAGCACAACTGAAATCGGAAGGCAACACAGTTATTTCCGTTAAGGCAGGCAGCAAGCTTAATACCGAGGTTAAGTTTGGCAGTGGCAAGAAAGTCAAGGTCAGGGACTTGAGCGCTTTTTGTCGACAATTTAACAGCTTACTGAAAGCGGGCGTAGGCGTTATAACCGCACTTGACATGCTTGGCGACCAGACAGAGAACAGGACGCTTAAGCAGTCCATATATAATGTCAGGGACGGAGTCCAGAAGGGTGATACCCTTGCTAACTCAATGAAGAAGGAAGATTGCTTTCCATCACTTCTTGTAAGTATGATGGAAGCCGGTGAACAGTCAGGTAATATTGAAATTGCTCTTGAGAGAATGGCTGAACACTTCGAGAAGGACGGAAGAACCAAGGCAGCACTTAAGAAGGCTATGATGTATCCTATCATACTGGGTATTGTTGCCATAGCGGTTCTTGTTATAATGGTAGTTGCCGTTATTCCAAGTTTCTCCAGCATGTTCGCAGATATGGATGCGAAGCTTCCGGGAATTACGAGGGGACTTCTTTCCCTCAGTGATTTCATAAGAGGTTACTGGTACATAATTATAGCGGTTATAGCCGCAGTAGTAATAGGGCTTAAGTATTTTTCAAAGACCGAGACCGGTATATATTTCTTTGCAAGACTTAAGGTCAGAATGCCGGCATTCGGTAATCTTACAAGGAAGACGGCGGCAGCAAGATTCGCAAGAACTTTCAGCACAATGCTTTCTTCCGGTATGTCAATGGTTGAAGCTCTTAATATTACGGCGGGAACCATGGATAACCAGTTATTCAAGGACGTTGTAAGTGACTGTGCCGTACAGGTGCAGCGAGGCGTGCCTCTTACGATGCCCCTTAAGAAATCGGAACTGTTCCCACCACTTATCATTCATATGACAGGTATCGGTGAGGAATCAGGTAACCTTGAAGAGATGCTTAACAACTGTGCCAACTACTTTGATGAAGAAGTAGAAGCAGCTACACAGCAGGTTATGGCACTTATGGAGCCAATGATTATTGTTGTACTTGCCGGAATTGTATGTCTTATCTTAGCTGCAATTTACGGACCAATGATTACAATGTATAACACATTGGGCAAGATGTAAATTTGATACTAAAAGCTTTTGCGTACCCGTCATCAGCTTTTGTATATATATCTATTATCAAAATAATATGATCAGAGATAACACTGATTAAGAGGAAAAGGAGAATGATATTCATGAAGAAAATGTCACAGAAAAATAACAAAGGTTTCTCTCTTGTAGAACTTATTGTAGTAGTAGCTATCATGGCTGTACTTATGGGTATTTTAGTACCAACACTTGTAAAGAACGTTGAGAAGTCTAAGAAACAGAAAGATGCTTCAGCTATCGAAGAAATCAGAAGCACAATGGTAACAACTTTAGCAGATCCTACATACTCAGATATTGAAGCTACAATCGTTTACGATGGTACAACAATTGATGTTGATACTCCTAAAACCATTACAGCAGTAAAACCAATCACAGATGCTGAAGTTAAAACATTCTTAACAGCAGTAAGTGCTGATGTTAAAGACTGGAAATTTACATCTAAGGCTTATAAGGCAGATGATCAGGTAACATTTGTAATTTCTGGCCAGATGGTAACTGTATACAGAGAAGCAGAAGATGAATCAGTACCTGGTGGTGGTGCAGGCGGAGCTACAACAGAGCCAACAACCTAATTCGTCAGAGATTGAATTAATCGATTAAATATTACGGGTAATATTTATTTTAACTGGGATGATATCTGCATAAGCAGGTATTGTCTCAGTTATATAATAAAGAAAAATTGAGCAGGTATACATTATGATATGGACTTTAAGCATGAGAATTACGATATATGTAATATGCTTTATTTTCGGAATAATAATTGGCAGCTTCGTGAACGTATTGATATACAGACTGCCCTTACATGAGAACATAGTAACAGAAAACAGTCACTGTATGACATGCGGACATAAATTAAAATGGTATGATTTATTTCCATTGTTCAGCTACCTTTTTTTAAGAGGAAAATGTCGGTATTGTAAAGCAAAGTTATCAGTTCAATATCCATTAGTAGAATTCATTAATGGATTATTTTATGTATTAATATTTATTTTTAACGGAATTAATGTAACAAGTATATGTTACGCACTGTCGGTATCCATGCTGATTGCCTTAAGCGTAATTGACTGGCGTACATACGAGATTCCGTTTGGACTTAACATAGCCATATTGGTATTTGGAATAATTAATATGGCATTTAATTATAAGAATTTCCTATATTATCTGATAGGAATGGTCTGCGTAAGCGGATTCCTACTTTTGTTATATCTTATTACAAAGGGAAGAGGAATAGGCGGCGGTGATATTAAGTTAATGGCAGCCGCAGGACTTTTACTTGGTTGGAAACACATAATACTGGCACTGATTCTGGGATGCATCATTGGTTCTGTTATTCACATTATATTGATGAAAGTAAGTGATAAAGGCAGAATGTTGGCATTTGGACCATATCTGTCTGTAGGAATAGTTATATCAATGTTGTGTGGAGACCGGTTATTAAATTGGTATTTAGGTATTTTTCAATAAAATAAATTAAGATGTTTACCAGGCATCGACCAGGGAGGAAATATAGAAATGGCGTCAACAGTTTTAGCTATTACGGTAGGTAATGATACCACTAAGATAAGTGAAGTAATGTATTCTTCACACCGAATTGTTCGAGTATCATATTCTAATACAATTCCTACACCAAAGGATTGTGTAGAAGATGGTCAGATAAGAGATCCTAAGGAATTGGCAACAGCCATAAGAGAAGAACTTAGGAAGGGCGAAATCATCACTAAAGATGTAATTTTTGCCATTCAGTCAAATAAAATTATCAGTAAAGAAATCGTGGCACCTTATATGAAGGAAGCCAGATTAATGGAATATATTGTTACGAATGCAACAGAATATTTTCCTGTTAATATAGATGAATATGTCTTTACATATTCCATACTCGAGAACATTATTGATGTATCAGAGAAAAAATACAGATTAATGGTTATGGCAGCACCAATGGGTATTGTCGAAAGATATTATGACGTTGCAGACATGCTTGAATTAAGGGTACTTGATCTTGATTATGTTGGTAACTCTACATTGCAGTTAATGAGATTGCAGATTGATGATTCACCTACCCTTTCTATCCAGATGGGTGATGAAGCAACAATCATAAGTATATTTAATAAGAATGTCCTTCAGCTTATGAGATCTGTTCCATACGGACGATCAACCGTTGCCAATGCAATAGCGGAGAAGAGGGATATCCCGTATGAAGAAGCGTTAACTGTCCTTGACAATGAACGTGTACTTAAAGAAAGTTTTTCCGACGGAGATTATATAACGGGTTCGTTAAAATATCTCGCTAATAATATCAGCCGTGTAATTGACTATTATTCAACAAAGAATCCTGATGTTACTATCCAGAAGGCTGTAATGGTAACTGAGGGTAAGTCAATCAGGGCACTTGAGACACTTCTTTCTTATGAAATTGGTCTTAAGATTAAAAAAATTGATGAACTTAACCAGGTTATTGCGGATGACAGACTTAATATGTCTTTGTCAGAACTTACAGGATACCTTTCCAATATCGGATGTGTTATCCAGCCTGTTAACTTTGTTCCAAAGTCCGCACTTATTAAGGCTAAGAAGACTAATGATAATAAATATTTAAGACTTATAATTATGGGAGCCGTTTTTGTTGCAGCAGTAATCGTGCTTATTCCTCTTGTAGGCAACATAAGTAAGAGAACAGAGAATAACGGACTCAAATCAAACATTAAAAAGATAGAGGGCATTAAGACAGTAGTTAATGATTATTATCTTTCAAAAGATAAATTCACAGACATATCAACATTCTATGCACTTGCATCCAATGCTGATGATGACCTTCATAAGTTTATTGAATTCCTTGAAGAGGATATGCCTTCGGATATAGGACTTACGTCCTTTTCTGTTTCCGGAGGAGCCGTTACAATGAACTGTACCGGCAGTTCCAAGGAAACCCTTGCCCAGTTCCTCGTTACATTAAAGAAACAGAGTAACATATCATCGGTTAATTGTGCATCTGTATCCGAGGCAACAGATGATAACGATGCGATAACAGACAGCTATACAATTACATGTGTATTTAGTCAGTTTCCTACACAGACAGAGGAGGGCGATGAATAATGAAGTTAAATGACAGAGAAAAGAAATTAATATTTATAGTAGTAGGTGTAATACTTATTGCTCTTTCTTACTTTATTGGATACAGAAAGATTTCAGCTGCCAATAATAAACTTGATGATAAGATTGAGGAAAACAGAACCTTATATAACAATCTTAAAGAGATGCAGGCAAGAGAGAAACAGTACCTTGAAGATACAGAATATTATACATCAGAATATAATACTCTTCTTGGTAGTTTCGACACAGGATATTCACAGGAATATTCAATTATGTTTGTTGACCAGATTGAGAAGGACACAGGAGTGTGGTTCTCACAGGTATCACTGGCTGATACGGCAGCACTTTATACATTTGGCGCAATTACATCTTCTAACCCTATGACACAGGGTGCAGCGGTATATACTTCAGATTATGTAGGTTATGGAACAACACTTACACTTTCTTATAAGACATCTTATGCGGGTTATAAGGAACTTATCGAATATCTTAATACTTATAAGTTCAAATGCAGGATTGATTCTGTAAATGCTACATATAATGCTGATGATGATGAAGTATCAGGAACAATGATACTTAATATATATGCAATAACAGGTTCAGACAGAAAGTTCCTCGGAGCACCTGTCCAGAATAAGTTTACGGGAACAGAAAATATCTTTAACTCATCAACATTTACACCTGGTACTAATGCTGATGAAGAAAATGGTAATAATATTGTAACAGACTATGATTACTATATCGCACTTGACTCATTTAAGTCAGACGCAGACAGTGTTGTAATCGGCCCTAAGGGTGATTCCGCTGCAACAAGAATTTCTAAGAATTCGTCTGAAAGAGAAAAAGTTACAATTACATTTAGTGGCAAGGAAGGTAAATATACAGTATCATACGCAATAGGCGATACAGTATATCCTGCAACTAATTATGAAAATGGTGTTGAATTCACACCGGGATCAATGCTTTCGCTTCTTGTGGTTGGAACAGACAGAGACCCTGAAGGAGAAGATATAAACGGAGCAGACGCAACTATTATTAACAACACAGATATGAAGTTATACGTTAAGATAGTTGATGATGACGAAAATCCAAGATTTAAGATTAGAGAAAAATCAGGTGAAGTAGTTGTTTATGAATAGGAGTGATTATGATGAGACATCCACGTAAAGCCGGAAAACAGAATATGGGATTTTCACTGGTGGAAGTTCTTGTTACTTTAGCACTTATTTCAGTTTTAAGTATTCCGCTTATCCAGACCTTCATTAATTCAGCGAGGGTGAATGGCAAAGCAAAAAGTATGCAGAATGCTACAGACATTGCCCAAAGTATCTCAGAATACTTTGGGGCAATGCCTTTAGATGCACTCAAGACCGCTTACCAGGGTAAATATACTTCCATGTCTGATGGCAGGATTGTATTTACCAATATAGGTGACGGTATTAATAAGAACTCTGATGGTGTAGATTATTACAAAGGATCTGACACTGAAAAATTCTATGTATCGGTAATTGTTGACCCTACCGGATATTCTAAAGCTGATAAGACGGGAATGAATGACTATATAAGACCCGGTATCAATAACCTCAACGAAAATTCCAGCATTACATGTCGTAGTAAATTAGAACAATATGATAAGAATATTGTTAATACTTTTGATGAAAAAGGTGTGAAAGTAACTGATAAGAGCAAGATAGTTAAGAAATCCGTTTTCACAATCTATGAGAATGAATCAACAGTATATGCCGGTAAGGTAGAATATAAATATTACCTGGACATAACATATACATATAACAACAAGAATATAGAGTACAAGAATATAGAACTTGGTATCGGAACAGTGGATAAGGCAGGCATTGCAGCACCTAACCTCTATATTATCTATACGCCTGTACTTGGCATGTATGGCAATGAAAATGTTGCAAAGGATGAGATTACTGTTAAATACAGACCCGATAGTGAAAAAGCAGATTGGGAAAAGCCGGTAAATGTATATCTTGTAGAGCAGACAGTTAACTATGGAAGTACAGAAGATACTAAAGTATCTCTTAACAAAGATAATATAAAAATTGAATGTTATAACAATTCAAGCGAAAGTAATAAGCTTGGTTTTTATACCAATGTTGCCGGCTGGACGGGTGAGAATTCTTCCCTTACAGAGGGTGGAAGCTCTATTAATAAATTATATAATGTCAGTGTATATATCTGGAAAGATAAGACTGATGGTATGACTATTAAAGCAGACAAAACTTTGGATATAGCAGATGATTATTTTACAAAGGTTGACAGCGTTAAGGAGGGATAATCATTGAAGAAGCATTTTAGAAGATTCAGAAAAGATAATAAAGGTGTTACTTTAGTGTTAGCCATTGTGGCAATTGCTTTTGTAGGCGTGCTTGCAAGTGCAATCCTTTCTGCAGCGGCAACCAACTACAGACTTAAAATTATGGATAAGTATTCTAAAAATACCTTTTATAGTGCTGATTCCATAACAGAAGAGATTCATACAGGTCTTGGAATTATGTGTTACAAATCCCTGGAAGAAGCTTATGATTATGCGGCATCCAATCTCGGAAAGTATTCTGTTACCGGTGGTGTAGTTACCATGAACAGATATAATAATGAGATGGTAAATAAAAATATGAAAGAAAAGTATTATAACATAACCGGCAAGAAAATCTTTGGAAAATCTTTCAATACAGCTGACAAAGAAAGTGCAATTAAGTATTTTAATACACTTATTACTAAACCTGAAAAGGCAAAGGTAGTAGGATATTCAAGTTTTGTAGCGGATGCTGCTTCATATACCTACACATTTAAGGATGTTGCAATCAGATACCTTGAAGACAAAAAGGAACCTTATTACTCAACCATAAAGATAGATATTAAGATTACTTATCCGGATATAGATATTGATTTTATAGCTGATGAGAAAGAATGGAAATCATACTTTAATTATTGTCTCATTGCAGATGATAAGATAGAAATCGGTGCAAGTCCCGAATCGAGAGGTATTGTTGATGTTTATGGGGGAATGTACTCCGGTGGTAATGTTGATGTATTCAGCGGAAGTTCCCTTACACTTCAAGACGGACTCTTATTAAATGGCCAGCTTAAAGTACCTTCAGTGATTGTATCAAAAGGCGATATTAACCTTCCGGGAGGAAGCAGTGCATCCGTATTAAAAACAGGAAACGGAAGTATCTGGTGTAACGGAATTACAGCCGGCGGCGATGGAGGAAGAGGAGATGTACTTTATACTTCAAATCAGGCAAGGACTTATGTAGCAGATGATTTATCACTTAATGGTGACGACTGCAATATAACAATAAAAGGAAAATATTTAGGCTTCGGAAAAAATAATGCCAATACCAGTGATCCAACAGGAAAGGCGTCTACGAGTTCAGCAATAATTGTAAACGGAAGAAACTGTACCCTTGATATGACGGATATTAATTACCTTTTACTTGCAGGTAAGGCTTATGTAAAATTAACTGAGGATTCCTCTTATGTGACAGGTGATTCCATGGGATTAAAAGGTAATCAGGAAATATATCTTGTACCATCAGGTTATCTGAAGAAAAAGCAGGATAGTTCAGACGGTACTTATGTAGCTAATCCTACATCTAAACCTGAAAATGTAGCGATAGATTTAAGCACTTTCTTTGCATACAGGCTTGGACTTCTTACAACTACCGGATATGTGGAGAAAAAGGATGCAAATGGTAAGACATATTACTATCTTGATTTCGTAGACAATGCTGCACAGAATGAATATGTTAAATGTATTGCACAGAATGGTTACCTTGAAGGTTTATTTAAATCAAAAGGTCTTTCATACACAGATGATGATATTGTAGAAATGAATGCAATTAAAACCACAATCGAAATGGGTCTTGCAAGATTCTTTGACAAGAATACTGAAATAAAGATTGCGTCAGGTGCAACAGTATATACAAGCGGCACTCTTTTACAGGTAACCAAAGAGAGCGGATATTCTTCAACAAGTATTTTGGGAACTAATATGGATTATTCATCCGTTTTGAATGCCAGCACTAATGCTGCTAATAAATATAAATTAATCAAGTCATTCCTTGCTCTTGATGATACTGTGGATTATACCGATTTCCCTGAGAATGTGACTATTGATGGTTCTATTCACAAAATAGAATTTGATACAAGCAATAATCCCGTTCTTTTGACACCTTATGAGAGAACAGTTAATAAGGAAAAACTTGACACCCTTGAAGAAAACATCATACATAATGAAAATGGTACGATTGCAGCGGTAATTACCTCAAAAGCAGAAGGGCAGTCAGGCTCTTATACAATTCCTAATGGCGTGACTAACGGTGTTATCCTTGGATATGGTGTTGATATTGTTGTTAATAGTAACTTTGAAGGACTTATAATCACTGACGGCAAGATAACTGTTAAAGGTTCAGCCCGGGTGACAACAGGAATAAACAACAGGGCAGAACTTACCCTTGATGTATATAAAGATGTAGCACAGTATTTTAATGCTTTCCAGGAAACAAGTGATACTAATAAACTTGATGAAGTCGAAATGAATCAGCTTCTTAATTTCAGCGAATGGAGAAAGAATGAGAATGTCGATTATAACTAACAGAACCGGACAACATAATAACAAAGGTTTTTCATTACTGGAACTTTTGGTTGTAGTTGCAATTATGGCAGTACTTACGGGAATTATTTCGATTACATACAGAACCGTTAATAAAAGTAATGTTAATAAAGCAGCAAGTATAGTTGATGATTACCTCTCTCTGGCAAGGGAAAAGGCTAAGACTGTTTCCGCTTATGAGTGGAATATGACAATTTCTGTAGGCGATGACGGAACAGAAGTCAGCTATGTTAAGAAAGCGGAAAAAGAATCCGACAAAGCTAAAATGGATAGCAAAACACTTCCTAAGAATGTTAAGTTCAAGATTATTGATGATAAAGGTAATGAAATCAGACTGGATAATACCATTAAAGAGGTAAGTGTTGCATTTAATTCCCTCACAGGAAATGTAGCATCGGTATATTTTTCAAACGGTTCAAAAATAGATGTTACCGATAGTTCTTATTGCGATTTCATTGCATATTATAAGGAGAAGACCAGGGGCGTAAGACTCTATTTTGTAACCGGTAAACATTCACAGATATGAGGCACATGACTATGAAATTAAAAAAAGGTAAAAAACATAATAATAAAGGTTTTACCCTCACAGAGGTTCTTGTAGCACTGGCGGTAAGTTCTGTTGTCATAACAATAGTTATTGCATTTATATCCCAAGGGTCAAGATTTTATAAGACCCAGAGCAATACTATTAACCTTCAGAATGAGCTTCAGGAGACATCTAATGTAATAACGGATACTCTTCAGGAGGCAACGTACTTATCTATTACATCAAACAGTAAAAATCTTGAAGTATATACAGGTTCTTATGAAATTAAAGAAGGAAAGAAGTTATTTACATCCGTTAAAGGATCGTCAAGATACATATTGAGGGATGGAACCGGAATATATGTCTTTGATAAAGCTGACACAGGTTATATTACCGAAAAAGATAAGCCGGGATACAGGTATTCCAACAATATTGAAGAAATTACAGTAAATATCAGTGATAAATGTAAGACTGAAGTAGCCGATAGTGAAGTTATAACACAGCCCGTTATGCTTGATGTATATATCAAAGTAACACATAACGATACGTCAAGATTTGAGAATAAGACAATTACCTTAAGAAATAAAATTCAAAGCCTTGAAGTTAATGGCGAATTATACCAAATAGGCTCAAATGGTTCACAGCTTGTACACGTAGAAAAGTAACAGGATTAAAGTTAAGTTTTAGTGAGGTTGATGCAGATGAAAACAAAAAAAAGGACATTTGGAATAGTTATTTCCGTAGCTGTGCTTGTAGCCGCAATAATTACGGGAGTTATTCTGAAGAGCAACACAAATACCAATGCTGCCGTTATTAATGATAATGGTGAGACACCAATATCCATTGATAACAAGAAGCCAATACTTGACAGGCTTATGGCTGCTAATGAAAAACTTGTAATTCTTGAGATTGTACCATATAAGAATGCAAGTGTATTTAATATGCTTACAGGATCTTCTAAAGTAAGAGAGACATTGGAAAAACACAAAGCGGAAATATACAATCAGTTTTTGTGGAATAATAAGAAAGAGAATGGTAATATCACAACTGTAACCGTTCAGGGTACAGCATCATTCCATCATCCTTATACCATTTCCTATAACAAGATGACTAAAGAATATACGGTTAATTATCCTAATTTCTTCCTTGAAGAGTTCCTTGACGGATATTCTAATCCTTCGGCATTTTCATATTTCAGTGAGAATATGGAAGTCAGGACGGTTGTAGCAGGAGAACTTAAGGAAGAAGACCTTGAAGGTGTATCATTTATATATATATCAAGTTTCCTTGAGGACAAAGAAGTAATTAACTTTAATAATTTTTATGTTAATAATTCTACATCTGTAAAAGACCTTACAGATACAGGTAGCACTCCTACAGGCGCTTATGATGCCGATGGTAATGAATATAAATCCGAAAATGCCGGTGATATCTGGTATAACTGCTATTACAAGAACGATGCAGGCGAATTTGAAATAAGCGATATGAAATGGGATATGGTTATCAAACTTATGGAATTTATCTATAAAGGTAATTCTTATACAGGGGATACACCTATACCTGTAGTTGTAAATTATGGTAATCCTAAGAGTAAGGATGCCAATATCCATAAACTTGTCAATCTTATAATGAAGACCTCTAATGAGGAAGGGGCTGCTTATAATGGTGTCAGCACTTATTATGAAGATGTACTCGCTGCACTTACTACTAAGAAAAGCGATACAGAAGAATTTACTAATTCCTATGGTATTGTAACAGGTGCATATCAATATAACGGCGAGAATTATTCAGACTGGGGTAACACCAATGTACCTTTCTTTGACATGAAATGTACCGAGAACGGTGAATTTACCTTTAACTATGTATATAAGACCAGCAATAACGGTAATGATTCCATTTTCTCAATAGGTAAGACAAACGTGGGTATGCTTACTGATAACGGAACTGCCAAGGACAGGGAAATTATAAGTGGTAATAACTATTACGTTACTGATATATTAAGATACCTCCTTGGTGTTGATGAGAATAATGATGAAGTAATTAAGGTTCTTGAAATTGAACCATGTCAGGATTTCCTTTATTCGGATACAAACAATCAGACAACGGTTGACCGTATTATGGAACTTGCAAGGGCTTTGCATATAAGAAGTTATACAAGAACTGACGGTACTGTAGCAGCTTATAATGGAATTGCAGATAAGAAGATTGAATTTAAGTGTATGACGAGTCTTCAGTTTAATGGTATGAATGAAGATCTTATATCGGAATACGATATTATCTATATTGGTGACAGATCAGGCATGATGAATTCAAGAATAGTGAACGGGGATAGCGAAAACAAACTTGCAGACCTTAACGGTACCATCCGTTACAGTTCTGTATATAAGGATGCATCTCTTTCAAACAGATTCGTCACTTACAATGACAGGAAGCTGGATGGATATGCATATCTTGCATTTGGTGATTTAATTAAGACTGAGCAGGCACTTTTAGGTTATCTTCCTTCTGATTATGAGAAGGTGGATGCGACAAATAAAGGTTATGCATTGTATTCTGAACCTAAGACTACCGGTCTGATAGAAGGTTCAAGGGTACTTTTTGATATTAACGTTGAGAGTCTCTGGACACCTCTTATATATAATACATATAAGACATCAGGAAATAAAGCTGTATATACAGTTAAGAAACTAAGAAGTGAAATTGGAGGACCTGTAACATATCCTACACAATATGATGAAGAACTTGGCAATGCAAGATATTCATGCAATGATTTCACCGAGAAGAAGATGAAAGAAATCCGTGAATTCATAGATTACGGTAATCCTGTAATAATGGCGGATGATGTCTACAACTGTATTAAAGATGAGTATTACAACAAAAAAGGTGGATTTGTATATCCTACATCTAATTTGTACAAATTTGTTAATTCTTATCAGTCATCAGATGAGACTATGTCAGTACTTACAATCTTTTCTGACCTTATGAAGGCTATGAAGAGTGAGAAACTTGAAATCAAATCATGTACAAGTGAGTATTTGAAAGGTATTACATGGACTAAATGTCCTGTAATTGAATACGACAGTGAGAGCCTTGTTAAAGAGTCAAGCGTTGTAGAAAAACCTGAGAAATTAAGATTTAATGCTACATTCAGGGCAACACCGGGTAACACTTACAGAGTAACACTTATATATGATAAGAATACAGACGGTAAATTTAATGATCAAGCCACAACCGATGATAATAATGAAGTATTATACAGTACTACAATTAAGGCTGAAAGCAAGAACCAGAGTGTGCAGTTTGCTACACCTATTGCAGCTAACTTCAACGGAATGTTCTCATGGAGAGTCCAGGTTAATGAAATTTCCGGTAACAATGTTATTAACAGAGCTGTATATGATGATTATACTATAATCCGAGGCGAAAGTAAGATTGCAAGGGTTCTTCAGATTCTTCCATCAGGTGGATCAATTACAATGAATCTTTCCAATAATGGAAGTTTTACCGCACTTATGAATAAAGCTGCTAAGATAATTAACTATGAAATAGTTGTTGAAACAATTTATTCCGATGAATTTGAGCAATTGTATACAGGAAGTAATAAGTATACGGCTGTAGAAGATTACGATACAGACAAAAATTTCCTTAAAAAAGGCGGAACTGTTAATGGAAAAAATTATGGTGGAAATTATTCAATGGTTGTAATCGGTTTTGCTGACACCTATGGTAAGCAAGATATATCCGATGATAACGGAGCATTAAGTAATATTATTGACTTTGCTGCTAAGGGAGGTTCTGTATTATTTACCCATGATACAATTGCTTTCTCTAATAATGTCAACTATGGTATATATAAAGACAGTCGGGGTAATCTGCAGACAGGTTCGTCACAGGATATAACAAGATATGGCGATAAGATGTCCCTTGACTTTACAAGACTTTTCAGGGACTTGGCAGGCATGGATAAGTATAGTGTAACAACAATACCTAACCTTAGCAGTGATACCCTTGCTAACGCCCATGTACCTACAGTTATGGATAATAATGGCAATGAGACTTATGTCAGGGAGATACAGGGCCTTAATAACTGGGTATTGTATTTGCGTTCAATGGGACGTCGTGACAATGCATATTATTCCCTTGATAACGGAGCATATCACAGGATGAATAATGGGGGACGTGATAAGAATCACGAAGTTCTTACAACAACAAAGAATGCATATAGCTATGGACTTAATAGCATTCTTACAACCAACAGAGCCGATCAGATTAATAAAGGACAGATTTCCTTATATCCATATAATACTACAAGCAGTGATGGTACAATAAAACTTGCAACCACACATGGACAGTATTATGAATTAAACATGGAAGAAGATGATCTTGTTGTATGGTATACATTGTCATCAGATAGATCAAATTACTATGGTGATAACAAAGGTGATGCCGCAACTAACTACTACATCTACTCAAAGGGTAACATTACCTATTCGGGTGCAGGTCACTCGAATATGGGTGAGGCCAATGAACATAAGCTTTTCGTAAATACAGTTATTAAAGCAATTGCCGCAGGTAACTATAAGCCTGAGGTTGAAGTACTTAATGGTTCAAGAGTAAGGGGAAGCAATTCCTATGTCATCTATACAAGCTCATTGGATAGTGAGATTAAGGTAGAATTCAAGGCAACCGATGCCGACCTTGCAACAAGAGAGACAGTTCAGACTATGTACAGCAATGAAGCTGATATATTAAGCCATATCGGACGATTTGACAAGGGTGATGTATATTGGATTGACGGTAACGGTGATGAGAGACTTCTCATTCATTATCAATACGGAACCGACAACATTCTGTTAAATGGTGAGAGAAATACATTTTATATATGTGACCCTTACAACAACGATAAGAATACCAATGTTAAGTATGCAGATAAGGCTGTTATGAAGGAGTGCTATGACACATATGTGAAAGCAGGAACCGTAAAACTCAAATTTGTAGCTATTGACTCAAAGGGCGAATTTGGAAGTGCGGATGCAACAATTTTGAATCATGACTTGTTTGACCTTGACTGATATGTAATTTTTAAAGCCACGTTTTTTTGAAAAAGCGTGGCTTTTTTTATTGAAATGTGTTATATTACAGATGTCTTAATTTTTATTTATAATGCTTCCTTTATTAAAGGAGGTTTTTATGATTGGTAAAGTATATTCCGCTGCTGTGACCGGCATTTATGCAGTACCTGTTGAGGTACAGGCGGACGTGGCACCGGGTATTCCGTATTTTGAACTTACCGGAAATCTTGCCGGTACGACGAAAGAGGCAAAGGAACGTGTCCGTATTGCCATTAAGAATTCTAAATTTCAGATTAATCCCTCAAAGATAACAATTAATATGATTCCTGCCAATATACGCAAGGAGGGAACATCTTATGACCTTGCCGTTGCTGTGGCAGTTCTTACTGCCGTAGGAGTGATTGCTGCTAAGAAGGTATCAGGTGCTTTATTTATAGGCGAACTTGGACTTGATGGAGGAATATGCAATGTCAGTTCAATTCTTCCCATGACTCTTTGTGCCAGGGATAATGGCTTTACAATATGCTATGTTCCTATGGGCAATGTAGGTGAAGCATCTCTTGTAACAGGAATAAGGGTAATAGGAATATCATCCCTCAGGGAATGTGTCGATTATATTAATAATGGCTGTAATTGCCGGGCACATATTGATAATAATATTGACAATGCTGCTGATAATAATATTGATTTTGCAGACATAAGAGGTCAGGCATCGGCTAAGCGTGCCATTACGATTGCTGCCGCAGCGAGACATAATCTTATGTTAATCGGACCTCCCGGAGCGGGTAAATCAATGCTTGCTTCCAGAATACCAACCATACTTCCGGGACTCACCGATGAGGAACGGTTGAGAATAACAAGTATATACAGCGTTGCCGGACTTTTAAAGGATGGATTGACACTTATAAGGTCAAGACCTTTCAGGGCTCCCCATCATACAATTTCAAGACCTGCCTTCACGGGCGGAGGTATCATACCATCACCGTGAGAGATTAGTTTAAGTGATCTTGGTGTGCTTTTTCTCGATGAAATCAATCTTTTTTCCAATGATGTAATAGATTCATTAAGGCTTCCGATGGAAGAACACAGGATAAGAATAAGGAGACTTGGCGGAACTTATGAATATCCTGCTGATTTTATGCTTGTAGGTGCGATGAATCCCTGTAAATGCGGATATTATCCCGACAGAACAAGATGCAATTGCAATGACAGGGATATCAGGCGTTATTTTGACAGGATAAGAGGACCGGTAACGGACAGGATTGATATGTGTGTGAGAGTTACCAAATCAGGCTATGATGAGATAACGGGTGCCGGCGGAACCGAAATATCAAGCAAGGATATGAGAGAGGCTGTTAATAATTGCATTGATATCCAGAAGGAACGCTTCAAAAAGGAATGTTTCAGATATAATTCCGAAATCCCTTCACAACTTGTCAACAAGTATTGCACTATGTCACAATCCGCAGAGATTCTTATGAAAAGTGCTTTTTCCCAATATGATATGTCGGCCAGGACATATTACAAAATAATTAAAATTGCAAGAACCATAGCTGACACAGAACAATCCGACAGGATAGAAGAAGGTCATATTTGTGAAGCAATCGGATATAAATTAATGTGAGGTAATGAATGGACAGAAAATACTGGTATTGGATTAATAATCTTGAGGGAATAGGCAATGTTAAGATTCGTACATTGTTGTCTCTTGGAACACCTGAAGAACTATATAATATGGAAAGAAAGGAATTTGAGTGCCTGCCTGTTCTTACAGGTAAGGATATAGACAGAATTGTTTCCAAGGATATAAGGCAGAATATTTTTGAAAAATATCAAAAGGATATGGAGAATAATGTCCGTTTTGTTTTCCCGGACGAGGAAGATTACCCCTGCAGACTGAAAGAATTATATGATAAACCGTACATTCTGTATTACAAGGGCAGGCTCCCGCGAAATGATGTCAGATCAGTTGCAATAGTAGGATCAAGGCGCTGTTCGGAGTACGGCAGATATGCGGCAAGGGAAATCGCAGGAATTCTATCGGAAGCAGGAGCATGTATTATAAGCGGTCTTGCGGCAGGAATCGACAGTGAAGCCCATAAAGGTGCATTATACAAAGGAGGATATACCTGCGGAGTTCTTGCGGGCGGCGTTGAAAAATGCTATCCGGCCGGGAATTTTAATCTGTATATGGATATTCAGAACCGCGGTGGAATAATATCCGAATATCCGGGAGAGAGTATTACAACTCCCGGAATGTTTCCACTACGGAACAGGATAATAAGCGGCCTGTCTGATTATGTCATAGTGGTTGAGGCAGGATTTAGAAGCGGTTCGTTAATCACTGCGGGAACAGCTTTGGAACAAAACCGGACAGTATATGCCGTACCGGGGCGTATTACCGATGATTCAAGCAAAGGATGCAACAGGCTTATTGCCGACGGAGCCATGGTTGTAACGGATTTTGAGAGCCTGCCCGGTGAACTTGGGCTTTCCATCCCGAATTGTGAAAAAAATATAAAAAACGATATTGTTCTTGCAAGGGATGAAAAAATGTTGTATAGTCTATTACTAGATTTTACCCCTAAGAGTCTTGAGACATTGGTAAATGACAGTGGTATGTCTCCGGCTGAGGTTTTACGCAGCCTTACATGTCTTGAAATCAAGGGAATAATACGAGAGATAAGTAAGAACTTTTATGTAAGGATTCAATAAGGTTATTATTGAGGAGGATACTTTTTATGGCAAAATATCTTGTAATTGTGGAGTCACCTGCTAAGGTTAAGACAATCAAAAAATTTCTGGGCAATAATTATGAAGTGGCTGCGTCAAACGGACATGTAAGGGATCTCCCTAAAAGTACACTTGGAATAGACGTTGAACATGATTATGAACCTAAGTACATTACTATCAGAGGCAAGGGTGACATTCTTGCTAATCTCCGTAAGCTGGTTAAGAAAGCTGATAAAGTATATCTTGCAACTGACCCGGACCGTGAGGGAGAAGCTATCTCATGGCATCTTGCAAATGCACTTAAACTTGAAGATAAGGATATTAACAGAATCAGTTTCAATGAGATTACCAAAAATGCAGTTAAGGCTTCAATAAAAGAACCACGCAAGATAGATATGAATCTTGTTAATGCACAGCAGTCCAGAAGAATGTTGGACAGAATGGTTGGTTACAAGATAAGTCCTTTGTTATGGGCAAAGATAAAGCGCGGGCTTTCAGCGGGTCGTGTGCAGTCAGTCGCCTTAAGAATTATCTGTGACAGGGAAGAAGAGATTAATGCTTTTATACCTGAAGAATATTGGACAATAGATGCAATACTTAATATAGAAGGAATGAAAAAGCCAGTTACCGCCAGATTAACATCTGACAGCAAGGGCAAGGTTACAATAGGCAGTGAAGAAGACGTTAACAGGATAATGAAAGACCTTGAGGGCTGCGATTTTGCTGTTGATGATATTAAGAACAGTGAGAGAGTTAAGAAAGCTCCGCTTCCTTTTACCACAAGTACATTGCAGCAGGAAGCAGCTAAGACCTTGAATTTCTCAACACAGAAGACAATGCGTATAGCACAGCAGTTATACGAGGGTGTTGACATTAAGGGACAGGGTACGGTTGGTATAATTACATACCTGCGTACCGATTCCACAAGAGTGTCGGAAGAAGCGGACCTTGCTGCAAGGGAATTTATAAGAGATAATTATGGTGAGACATATTATCTTGCACCTGACGGTAAGAAGAATTCAGGCAAGAAGATACAGGATGCCCATGAAGCAATAAGACCTACCAATATTAATTTCCTTCCATCAGAGATTAAAGAGTCTTTAAGCAGGGACCAGTTCAGACTGTATTCATTAATATGGAAGCGTTTCGTTGCAAGCAGGATGGCAAATGCCGTATATGAGACAATCAATGTCAGACTTAAAGCCGGTGATTACCGGTTCAGCATGTCTGCTTCCAAAGTTAAATTCGAGGGATATATGCTTGTATATATGTCGGATGAGGACCAGAAGTCCGATAATATTACACTTGGAGCAGTATCTAAGGATTCAGTCATTAAACTTCAGGAATATGATAAGAAGCAGCATTTTACACAGCCTCCGGCTCATTTTACAGAGGCTTCCCTTGTTAAAGCACTTGAGGAGCAGGGAATTGGAAGACCATCTACTTATGCACCTACTATCGGAACAATCATTGCCAGACATTATGTTATTAAGGAACAGAAGAATCTCTTTGTAACAGAACTTGGAGAAGCAGTTAATTCGGTAATGAAGAAATCTTTCCCGTCCATTGTGGATGTAAGTTTTACTGCCAATATGGAAATGCTTCTTGATAAGGTTGAGGATGGAAGTGTCAAGTGGAAAACTGTAATCGAGAACTTTTATCCGGACCTTGACGAAGCTGTCAAAAAGGCGGAAAAGGATCTTGAAAGCATCAAGATAGAAGATGAGAAGACGGATATAATCTGCGAGAACTGCGGACGTAATATGGTTATCAAATACGGTCCTCACGGTAAGTTCCTTGCATGCCCGGGCTTTCCTGAATGTCACAATACCAAGCCTTATCTTGAAAAAGCAGGCGTAAAGTGTCCTAAGTGTGGTGGCGAAGTTGTTATTTTACGAACCAAAAAGGGCAGAAGATATTACGGCTGCGACAATCAGGAATGTGATTTTATGTCATGGAACAGACCATCAGAGAAGAAATGTCCTGCATGTGGAAGTTATATGGTGGAAAAAGGCAATAAACTCGTATGTTCAGATGATAACTGCGGGTATGTATGTGATAAATAATATCTGAAAATTGTTGCATTAAAACAATAGATATGGTACAATTTTACTATATTTTACAGAGCACTGAAAGGAGAAAGGATATGAGCAGTGTTCAGTTGTTGGATAAGACACGTAAGATTAACAGACTGTTGCATAACAACAGTTCGCAGAAAGTGGTTTTTAATGACATCTGCAAGGTTATGAGTGAGATATTAAGCTCGGATGTTCTGGTTGTAAGCAGGAAGGGCAAATTACTCGGAATTGCGAATTGTGATGGCGTTGAAGAGATTAAGGAACTGGTACAGGATAAGATTGGCGGTTTTGTGGACGGGATGTTCAATGAGAGAATGCTTAATGTATTATCCACTAAGGAGAATGTTAATCTTGAGACATTGGGTTTTGCAGAAGGATATACAAAGAAATATCATGCAATAATAACACCTATTGATGTTGCAGGAGAGAGGTTTGGAACATTATTTATATACAAATCTGACAGCCAGTACGAAATTGATGACATTATTTTATGCGAGTATGGTGCTACGGTAGTGGGACTTGAGATGTTAAGGTCTTCTACAGAGGAACAGGCTGATTTAATCCGCAAGGAACAGGTTACGAAGTCGGCAATCAGTACCCTTACCAATACTGAGATAGATGCGATTAAGCATGTTTTTTCAGAACTTAAGATGGGCGAGGAACAGATAATTGTTACCAGCCGTATTGCAGACCAACAGGGAGTGACAAGATCGATAATCGTTAATGCACTTAAGAAATTGGAGAGTGCGGGCGTTATAGATGCCAGATCGTCAGGGATGAAGGGTACCAAGATAAAGGTACTCAACGATATGATTTTCGATGAACTTGCCAATTACAATTTAAAGTGAATGGAATCGCTGTATCAACATTGATGGTATGGCGATTTTTTTTGACGGTAAGTGTTAAATTTTAGGTGGCAAAAATAATGGAAAAGAAAAAGCATCCGGAAGGGTGCTTTTTTCATGTCCCGCCCCAGTGGGGCGGGGGAAGTTAATATTAAGAATTTTTCCATGGATAAGATTCCTTTACCTGTTTTGAAGAGTCAGTTGTCCATTTGGAACTAATGTCATTTTTTTTGCAGTAATCAGCTACTTGTTTACCAAAAAATTTTTCGGTTTTATCAATATTTTTGACATGACCATTGTTATTACCCTTATGAGTAAGCCATCCACAGAAGATAAATCCCTCAGCTTTATCTTTTTTGGAAATTTTATTTTCCCTAAAAGGAACTAATTTTCTGACAGGAACAATTTTATTATTACATTTATGAGGACTTCGCTCATCAATAAATTTAAGAAAAGCAAAGGAGGAAAAATGGTGTTTATTGTAGTTTAAGTTTAAAATGTCACATAAAGCAAAATAATCCTTATCTGACATTTCAGTAATAAACCCTATTTCAATGTATAAAATACATGCAAAATTATGATTGATAGCTCCAATCATCAGTTCAAAAGGAATAGAATCTACATCTAGGATACAGTCAAATTCCACATTGTTATATGTTATTGTAAATTCTTCAAGACTTTTTTTGTTTCTTTTCATATCAGAATACAAATCTGATAAATTTTTAAACTTAAATTTCATAATAACTACCTCACATATGAAAACAACTATTTTTTATGATGA
>ULNX01043765.1_pt1 | contig 29377 bp, 19 predicted proteins | sample 1952061 | NCBI WGS metagenome assembly ULNX01 (sample SAMEA4835588, study PRJEB28245) | human gut metagenome | biome: gut microbiome; material: fecal sample | place: Denmark | collected 2008 | reverse complement strand
TTGGCTAATTTTATTATATTTACTGAATATCCCTATATTAATCATACCACGCCTACCAGCACAATATGAAAGAGATATACAGCACATGAATAAAGCGTTTGCAAAACACTTGATAAAAGAAAGAGTCCGGCAAAAATACCGGACTCTTTCCATTATGAGATAGTTTATGTCCAACTTTTGGGAATCACTTCATTGTGAAGCAACCTCTTTCTCAAATAATTGATATATTATTTATTAATAATTGCAACATTATCAACAACTAATTTACTACCTACAGCAGCATTATAAGCAGCTCCATCAGCACTAGCTGAAAAAATAACTGCAAACTTGTACAATTTTTCAGGATTGTATTCTTTAACATATTCCAAATTTAATTCAAATGGAGTATATTCTTCAACAACCTGATCACTTGTAAATATTACCTTAGCTACAATCTTATCTGAAGTGTAGATATCATCTCCATATAAAGTTTCATTTTCATTGCTAACTTCATAAAGAACTGCACTCAAAGAACATTTGTCAGTAACCCCTTCCTGCAATTTTCCATCTGCATTATAGAACTCTGTTCCAGGAGTATATTTATAATAACCAGTAACTTTTACAGGCTCTTTATAATATGGAATTCCAAACTCTGTAGTTTTCATAGCACCACCAGGGTACATCGCAGCCAAAGGATTAAAATTACCTAAGAACAAAGAACCAGCAGTTACCTTTGGAACCTTTTGTCCCATCATATTATCACTACCTTGAGTATCAACCGACTCCATACTTGCTGCCAATTTTCCAGAATGCACATCCTGTGTTGAAGTAATAGGCCAACCACCAGTATAAGAAATAGGAGGAGTAGCAAAAGCACCAAATGCTTTTATAAATAAAACAGCCTGATTACAACTAGCCCATCCTCCCTCTGCTATAGGATACTGATTTTCTTCACTGGTCTGAGTTTTATCCACAGTCCAATTCTCAAAGTCATAAACAACCACATTTCCTGATATTGAAGCTTTATACTCAGCTACAGTACCATCTTCAGCTGTTACCGTATAAGTAACAACTTTGCCATTAGAAAAATCTTGTGCCTCTCCACTAGCTGGAACTACGGTAGCACCTTTTGAAACTTCAATAGTAGGAACCAACGCAGTCAAATCCTCAGCTTTAGCTGTATCTGCAACCATGAAAGTAATAGTCTTAGCTTCTTCATTAATCACACTTTCACCTATAACCAAAGAGTCAACTTCTGCTACTTTTCTATCGAAGACAAAAGATGTAATCTTTGCTTCACTACTTTCATCACCTTTCAGACGAGTACCTGAATATGTAACTTTCACTGCTTGCTTTACTCCTCCTGTCAAAGTAGCATCTATATCTAGATTCAGATTTAAAGATCCATTACTGAAAACACCAGTAGCATCCACATCAGCAGTTAATAATTCAGCCTCAACCTTGGTTGTTCCAGTAAATTCATAATTATCGCCATTAGCCGTCAGCACACAGTTCTCCAAATTTATATCACCAATTTCAATTCCCATAAACGAAAAATCTGTAATAGATAAACTTACAGCGTTATCTCCAGCTTTCGTTACATTAATAATTTGAGAATTAATTGTTCCTCCCGGAATTTCTGTCCCGTTTTGCGAAATAGAAACATCTAATTTTCCTTTGTATTTGCCAGCCAACTCACTATCAATAGGAACCGCTATTGATTCATTTTCACTACAAGAACTAAACAAATTCACCGCACACAATACGGCAAACAAGTAATAAAATAAACTCTTTTTCATTTCTTGATTATATTTTTAATTGCGACTGCAAAGGAAAAGAATAAGCTTTACCTGTGCAAGGTCGATTTATATTATTTTTATTCCATTTTTTAGGTTTTTAAAATAAAAGAGAAGATAAAGCACAGATTCTATATTATTTACAAAGAATTTAGCAAAGCATAATTGGTCCATATTTAAGATTAGCAATCTTTCACCGAACTCTATTTATAACAATACAAAGCTATAGACACAAAAATAAAGTAAGCACTATTCATTATAACGAATCACTTACAACCAATAAATAAAAAAATATATTTACCTTAAAAAGGCACATATAAGAATAAAACTTTCAGTATATTTGGAATCCATATATAAATAATAAATACTATAAAACACTAACGCTAAAAAGAAATAAAATGAATTACTCGACAATCTACCGAACCCTAGGTATCTTACTTTTTATTACTTTTAAAACAATCACGGTTCATGCACAATTTGCCGTAAAAGGAACACTTGTCGATTCACTGACCCATGAAAGTGAACCCTATGCCACCATACGCATCACGCTCGACAAATCACCGACAAAGCCAGTCAGATTGAACGTAACCGATGATAAAGGAAAATTCCAGGAAAAATTGCCACAAACTGGGAAATACACCCTGCAAATCACTTCTGTTGGAAAACGCACAGTAACTCGCCATTTTACCATCACCGATAGCAAACGGATGGCCGATCTGGGCACGCTGTACACTGGCGATGATACCCAGATGCTAAAAGGCGTGGAAGTAGTGGCTCAGAAACCGCTAGTTAAAGCAGAAATCGATAAAATTTCCTATAGTATAGAAGACGACCCCGACTCCAAGACCAATACCACCCTCGAAATGCTACGGAAAGTACCGCTCGTTTCCGTCGACGGAGAAGATAATATACAAGTAAACGGTTCCAGCAATTTCAAGGTACACGTAAACGGAAAGCCTAACACGCTGATGAGTAACAACCCGAAGGAGGTGCTTCGCAGTCTGCCAGCCAATTCCGTCAAGTCCATTGAAGTGATAACTGAACCAGGAGCCAAATACGATGCAGAAGGTATTGGAGGTATCCTGAACATTATTACGACCGATGCCAAGATGCAGGGGTATAATGTTACTCTCGGAGCAAATGCCAATAACATGGGAGTATCGGGATATGCTTATGGAACAGTGCAGGTGGGTAAATTCACCCTCACCGGAAACTATTCATACAATCACCAGAACCAGCCGCGCAGCCTTTCTGAAAGCGGACGTGAAGATTTTACGTCTACCGACTACCGTCACCTGCTGTCACAAGGTTCCTCCAAGAGCACCGGAAATTTCCAGTTTGGAAATATTGAAGGAAGCTACGAAATAGACAGCCTGAACCTGATTACATTTTCAGCTAACGTTTTTGGTGGAAAATTCGATACACATGGCGACTCACGGACCATTATGAGTGACAATAACTGGAAGGAACGCTATAGCTACCTCACCCTCAACCAGTCTAACAGCCAATTTGGAAACATCGGTCTCAACGCCGACTACCAGCATTCATTTAAGAAAAAGGGAGAATACCTTACTTTATCCTATAAGTTCAACAATTCACCCAACGGAAATGAGGCCGACACCTACTATGATGAAGTGAAGGATGTACCTTTCAACCTGCTTCATCAGTATTTCGACAACGATGCCCATACGGCAGAACATACGGCACAGATTGATTATGTCAATCCACTGAATGAGATGCATTACATAGATGCTGGTATGAAATACATTTTCCGTGAGAATTACAGTGACAGCCAATATTTTCTGGAAAATACAGAAGGTGAGATGGAGGCCAGTCAAGACCTTTCCAGCAAATACCAGCAGGGACAACACATTCTGGCCGCTTACGCGGACTATCAGTTGAAGTGGAAAAAATTCGGTGCAAAAGCGGGTGTACGCTATGAGCACACGTTTATGGACGTAGAGTATGACTACATGCCCGAGCGCAACTTCAAGGCCGGATTCGACGACGTGGTGCCTACCTTGAACCTGTCCTACATGCTGGGCACAAGCGCCAGCCTGCGTGCCAACTACAACATGCGTATCAACCGCCCGGGAATATGGTACCTGAACCCTTTCCGCGATACCAGTAACCCGACTTCCATCAGCTATGGTAATCCGGATCTGGACACAGAAAAAGCCCACATCCTTGGTATGACCTTCAATTCCTTCAGTGCCAAGTTCAGCCTGAATGCCAACCTTACTTATACGTTTACCAATAACGGTATCGAACGCTACTCTTTCATGAACAACGGGGTGCAGGAAAACACCTATGCAATGTGGGCAAGAGCCAGCGTACACGCCTGGCCTTATGGATGAACTGGAACCCGGGCAGTACCACCCGTCTCTCACTCAACACCAGCGGAAGCTATTCCGATTATCAAAGTAAGGAGCTGAATTCGTACAACAGCGGATTCTCCGGCGACGTATTTGCCAACGTACAGCAGACCATCCCCTGGGAACTGCGGCTCAGCCTTTACGGCGGTGGAAGCACTCCTTACGTATCCTTGCAGGGAAAAGGTTCTTCCTTTTATTATTATGGCATCAATCTGAGCCGTTCTTTCCTGAAAGAAAAACGGCTTAACATATCACTTTTTGCCAGCAATTTTTTCCAGAAATACACCTCCCACAGCAGTGAAACATGGGCAGAGACCTTCCGTTCATGGTCGAATAACAGCTATCCTTCACGCAGATACGAAATCAGCATCAGCTGGCGGTTTGGAGAACTGAAGACACAAGTGAAAAAGACACAGCGCAGCATTACCAACGATGATGTGAAAGCAGGAGGAGACAACCAGGCTAGCGGAAGCATGCAATAAATTCATTATCTTTCTGTATCTTTGCCAAAAACAGAACAAGATGGAAAAGGAATTACCTAAAATAGATTTGCCCGAGGAATGGCTGGTAGGTACCGGAATCAGCAAGGAACTACTGGGATTGTACAGAAACTATCCGGTACGCCTGAAATGCGAAATTTTTGTACTTTGCACATCCGGAGAGGTAGAAGCTTCGGTCAATCTTAATAAGATAACGGTAGAAGCCAACGATTTTATCGTACTCATTCCCGGAAGTATCTTCCAGATAAACGACATCAAAGGAGACCTGAACATCTACTTCGGAGGATTTTCTTCTCAGTTTATGGAACACAATCTTCAGTCGCATTCCTTTCTGGATACGATGTACATCACATTAGGACGCCCTGTCATTGGCTTAAAGTCAGAAGGTGCCAAGATGATGGAGGAGTACATGCAGCTGCTTATCAAGATGTATGAATTCCTTCCGGAAAAAATCAGACCGGAAATTGCGACCAATCTGTATGCCGACATACATAAAGGTATATCCATGCTTTACCGGAACAAGACTGACGAAGTGCATCCGTTGTCAAAGAGTGAACTGATTTGTCGCAACTTTGCCCAGCTGGTCATGCAGCATTACAATCAGACACGAAACGTAGCCTGGTATGCTGAAAAGCTACAGATTACGCACGCACATCTTTGCACTACCGTAAAACAGATTACGGGAAAAACGTGCGTGGACATCATTTCATCCATGGTCATCATGGATGCCAAGTCACAGTTGAAATCGTCCCAGCTTTCCATCCAGAACATTTCCGACTCACTGAACTTTGCCAACGTGTCATTCTTCGGGAAATACTTCAAACGCTATGTAGGAATGAGCCCGCTTGAATATCGAAACAACGGATAAAGCATTAATAAACAAACGATTATAAATTATAAGAGATTTTCGTTCAAAATACCTGAAAAAACGCACTTACGTTTGAATTAAAACGCACTTGTGTTTTAGGTAAAACGCACTTGCGTTTCAATCAAAACGTACTTGCGTTTTAGAGCAAACGTACTTGCGTTTTTTAGCGTCCTGAAAAAGCCCATGAAAAGATATTGTTTTTTACTCATTTTCAGCCTGATAGAAATTACCTTACAAGCCGCTTCGAATATCCGGATTACTCCCGTTCCTTCCCTGCCCCAGCTTCCGGTCAGTGCCATACACCGCATTTTTCAGGACAGCGAAGGACTGATGTGGTATGGCACAGTGAACGGTCTTTGCTGCGACGACGGATACCAGATTAATGTCATCCGTTCCGACATCAATACCCCGGGACTGCTGAATGACAACACTATCCAGTCCATTGCCGAAGATGAAAGGGGGAGAATCTGGTTTGGAACCGACCATGGAGCCTACATGCTGTACAAAGCCAGCAGACAGGTTACACCGTTGGACGCTGAACGGCTACAGACAAGTTTTATCTACAGCATACGAAAGACATCCGACGGGGCTATGTGGATAGCTACGGGGCATAAACTGCTGAGATACAACACTGAGGGGAAATTACAGAAAACCTACCTGCTATACGACCATGAAGGAAAACCCTCATGGATGGCCGGTTTCTGCGAAAGCCGGCAGAAACAGATTCTGATTACCGTAGGAAGGGAAGGTATCTATCGCTACGATAAAAAGACAGACACTTTTACCCGTTATGCCAATCCGCCTTCAGGACGAAACCTGACCTGCATCGTTCAGGACCGTACTCATAATTATTTCTGGGTAGGCACCAGTTCCGACGGTCTGTTGCTCTTCGACCCTTCCGCACCCAAAGATTCCATCTATACCTACTCTCCACTTCCCGTAAATCCTATGGGAGAAGCAGAAGGAGACATCTTATACCTGGAGCAGGATAACCGCGAAGGAATTCTCTGGATGACTACCCGAAGTTCTCTGATAGCCATGCGCTACGATGAAGCCCGCCGCTGCTTGCGTCAGACCGATTTTCGTCTGCCGGCTGAATATGGAAACATGCTGAATGAAATTTATCAGGACAAAGACGGAAACCTCTGGGTAGCCTCTTTTGACGGGAAAAGCTTCATTATCCATTTCACGGAAAACGCTCCAGAAGAATTTTCCCTGCCAGCTCTGCCACAGCGGGTCCGCTTTCAACCGGCCATCATGGCCCTCTGCGATGCAGGAGAAGGCAAGATGTGGATATCACAGGAACGAACAGGACTCGGGCTGTACGATCTGTCCAACCATACAGTCAGTCTCTACCACGACTTCTCCGCGCTGAAAACGCTTTCGCTCGGCTCCATCAAGCAAATGAGCGAGGCCCGGAGGGAAGGAAATGTATGGGTGATACCTGAAGGGCGCAACCTTATCTATGAACTCGGACGGGAAGGTATGCAAATGAAGCACTTCCGCACCCTGAGCCTTCCGGAAAAGGCCCAAAGACATTTTACCCAGACTTACGAGGACCGTAAGGGCACACTCTGGGCAGGTACCAACAACGGGCTGTTTGCTTTTTCTCTGCACAACAACCAATGGCATACGGTCTGCGATACATTAGGACTGGTAAGTGCCATCAAGGAAGACAAGCAGGGAAATCTATGGATTGGAACACTGAATAAAGGGCTTTATCAGCTGTCTCCCAAGGGGGAATGCCGAAAGATTCTTTCTCCTCTCTCTATCACCTGCCTGAGTGTGCAGGAAGACAGCCTCATCTGGATGGGCACGCAGGAAGGAGGAGTCTATGCCTTGAATGTGCAGACAAAAAAACTGACGGATCATACCCGACTATGTGAACTGAACGGAAATATTGTCAACCAGCTGGAGTTTGACGTATACGGCCATCTGTGGATAGACACCAACCAAAAACTGATTGAGTATAATCCGAAAAACCACTCGTTTTCCACCTACCTTACTACCGACAATTCCATGTTGCTTCGCCGGTTCATCCCTACAGCCATCTGTAAGGGACACGACGGACGGATTTATTTCGGTGGCATTCCGGGCATCTGTGCAGTAACTCCATCCGACCGCCTTGACCAGCCCAGCAAGGATATTCCGACGTTTATCACCGGACTGTACGTCATGGGCAAACCCATAGCGAACGGAAATTCTCTGACACTCCAGCCGGACGAATATGATCTGGACATTCATTTTTCATCTCTTGACTACCTGAATGCCCGCAAAATACGTTATGCTTATCGTCTGGCCGGACTGGATAAAGAATGGAACTACACCACCGTAGGACAACATACCGTCAGCTACAAGCACCTGCCTCACGGAAACTACGTATTCGAGGTGAAGGCAACCGACGGATATGGAGTATGGAGCGAGAAAGTCACGAGACTTCACATTGAGCGTCTGCCTGCCTTCTACCAGACAGGATGGGCCATCGCCTTCTATATATTGGTAGTGATCGCCGGAATCTTTGTCGGACTTCGTTTCTACCTCCGCCGGATGAAGCTGAAAAATGAAGAACTGTATGCCGACAGCGCGGAATTGATGAAAATGCGTTCCTATCTGGATGAAAAGCCTGTTCCACAAACTGAAGTCCGTATTTCGGAAATGGAATTTGCCAAACTGGATGAAATTCTGTTAGGAAATATCCTGAAAGCGGTAGAAGATAATTTGAGTGAAGCCGAATTCGATGTGCAGCATCTGGCAGAAAAAGTCAACATGTCACGCTCCACATTGACCCGCAAGCTCAAGGCCATTACGGGGCTTACTCCATTAGAGTACATCCGTCGCGTGAAGATGCAACATGCCTGCCGCATGTTGAAAGATCCTCATACCACCGTGAACGAAGTGGCCCTGGCATTAGGCTATTACAACCGGAAATATTTTACTTCCTGCTTCAAGGAAGAATACGGAATGACCCCCAGCGAGTTTCAGAAACAGCAGGAAAAAGGGGATACATCTGAATCAAAAGAGGGGTAAAAATGAATCAGACCCCTCTCTGAAGCATTTCATACCGCTCTTTGGCGCATTCTGTTCTCCTGCTCTACAAAGAATCTCTTTACATTTGAACCATCAACCTTTGTATTCAGATTTAACGAAAAACAAACTTGTTCAACATGAAAAAAGAGATTTTATTTCTTGCTGCACTGGCATCTTGCCTGTCTTCCTTCGGGCAAACTTTTGAAAAAACAGCTCAAGGAGGAAAGTTTCAGACTGCACAACCCACATTGAACGGGGAAGTGATTTTCTACTCTCCTTCCATTGTGCGCATCGTAAAGTATCCTTCGGCTGAAATGCCCGAAAAGAAAAGTTATCCGGTCATCAAGACTCCGGAAAAGGTAGAAATCTCCTACAAACAGAATGAAAACACGGTATGCATGACCTCCGGAAAAATGACAGTGACACTCGACGTGGTTACCGGAAAGGTAACTTACACCGACCTGAAAGGGGAAACACTGCTAAAGGAAAAAGTGGAAGGTACCAATTTCATTCCGCGCAAGGACGTAAACCGTGACGCATTTACCGTCAGCCAGGCATTCAGCCTTGAACCGGAAGAAGCTATCTACGGATTAGGACAACGCCAGAGCGGAGCCATGAACCACCGCAACCAGCAAATTCACCTGTCAAACGGCAATACCAATATCTGTATCCCCTATTTTACATCTGAAAAAGGATATGGCGTGTACTGGGATAATCCAGGTATCTCTGACTTTAGCGATACGCCGTATGAAACATCTTTCTCTTCACAGGTAGGACTTTGCTCCGATTATTATTTCTTGTACGAAGACGGCACACAGGATGGTGTAATCGCCTGCATCCGTGACCTGACCGGAAAGGCTACCATGTTCCCGCTCTGGACCATGGGTTACTGGCAGTGCCGCGAACGCTACAAGAGTCCCGACGAACTGTGCGGCGTACTCGACAAATACCGCAAACTTCAGATTCCGCTGGATGGTATCGTACAGGACTGGCAGTACTGGGGATGTGATTCCAACTGGAATGCCATGAAATTCGTGAATCCACGCTACATCAACAAGATGGACGACAAGGAAGCACTTCGCTACCTTCCGAATGGAGAAGACAAGAATGCACGCTATCCGAAACCTCGCTTCAAAAGCCCGGAAGAAATGGTGGAATACGTACATAAGAACAATGCGCACCTGATGATTTCCGTATGGGCCAGCTTCGGGCCATGGACCGACCAGTTCAAGGAACTGGACAAGATGGGAGCCTTGCTGAAATTTGAGACATGGCCTCCGAAATCGGGTGCACATCCTTACGACCCGTTCAACAAAGATGCCCGTGACCTGTACTGGCGTTACCTCAGCCACCTGCATAAAATGAACATCGATGCCTGGTGGACCGACTCTACAGAACCCGACCATCTGAACCCAAAAGAAAGCGACTTCGACCTGATGACAGCCGATGGGTCTTTCCGCTCCGTACACAATGCGTTCCCGCTGGACCACAACCGGGGTATCTATGAACACCAGCGTGCCGTATCGGACGATAAACGTGTGTTCCAGATGACCCGTTCCGGTTACCTAGGTCAGCAGCACTACGGTGCCCTGAGCTGGAGCGGCGACGTGGTATCAAGCTGGGATGTACTCCGTCAGCAGATTCCGGCCGGACTGAACTACACGCTTTGCGGTATCCCGTTCTGGAACACGGACTTAGGAGGTTTCTTCGGATGGGAATACAATAACGACTGCACTAACGTAGCTTATCAGGAACTGCATGTACGCTGGTTCCAGTGGGGTTGCTTCATGCCATTGATGCGTAACCACTGTTCTTCACCGATGATGAACGAAATCGACCTTTTCGGCAAGGAAGGCGACTGGGCCTACGACGCACAGAAACGCATCATCGAACTCCGTTACCGCCTCTTACCTTATATATATAGTCTGAACGGGGCCGTGGTACAGGAGGACGGCTGCATGATGCGTCCGCTGGTGATGGATTTCGCCACCGACCGCAAGGCCATCTTGCTGGACAACGAATACCTGTTCGGCAAGCAGATTCTGGTACGTCCGGTCACCGAACCGCTGTACACGAAGAAAGTGGAAGGCAACAAGGGAGTTACTACCGTGCCCGACGTAGCGAAAGCTTCTGCTCCGGTAAAAGTCTACCTGCCTAAAGGTTCTCAATGGATTGATTTCTGGACTAACGAAACCCTAGCAGGCGGTCAGGAAATCCAGCGCGAATGTCCGGTTGACATCCTGCCACTTTACATCAAAGCAGGAAGTATCCTTCCGCTTGGTCCGAAAGTACAGTACGCTACTGAAAAGAAATGGGATAACCTGGACATCTGTGTTTACCCAGGAGCCAATGGCGAATTCGTGCTCTACGAAGACGAGTTTGATAACTATAACTACGAAAAGGGTATGTTCTCTACCATCAAGTTCAACTGGGACGACGCCTCACGCACACTGACCATCAGCGACCGCAATGGTGAATTCCCGAAGATGCTGAAACGCCGCAACTTCCGTATCACGCTGATGCAACCTGGCAAGCAGTCAGCAGAAACCATCATGGTTAAAGCTGACAAGAAAGTAGCTTATTCAGGTAAGAAGCTGATTGTGAAACTATAATATGATTACCCATAAAAAACGGGATACTTCATCATTGAGGCATCCCGTTTTTTTATGTATTAAATTGATTAGTCTTCCGGCAGCTCTACCACACCGAGCTTTTTCTTTCCGTCCATCTTGACGGATAAAGGTTTCTCAAACCGTACCCAGCGCAGGTATTTGGTTTCTTCTACCGCCGGCATGCTGTCGAGCAATGCCTGATTGTAGATACCATCGTTCATATAGGCATTGATAGTAAAGTATCCCACTCCGAAAGAAGTCAGATTCTGGAAAAAATGAGTTCCCTGACTGGGGTCTACACGGTAATTAGTCAGTCCGGCTTCCACAATGATACGGGCAGCCGAAATGTTGGGCCATTTCACCGGAATGCCCAACCAGGTATCGCTGCTTCCCCAGCGTCCGGGGCCAACCAGTATGTAGTGTTTCCCTTCATCAAGGAAACGACGGTTGAGTTTCTCAATGTCATAAGCTATCAACTGGTTATTGGATGCAGAATAACCATCAGTCTTGACATAAATCACATCCTGTATATCATCCATCACACCGTGTCCCAATGAGTTTTCGCTCTTGAGCAACAAACGTTCATCGGGAATCACGCTCAGGTCTTCATCCAGTCCGGCTTTTACATCAACCATCGGACGTATCTGCAACAGATAGAAGATACCGCTCTTTGTACGGGCATCAAAATTGACGGCAAACTCGATTTCTACCGGACGGCGCATTTCGCCCTGACCGTATTTCTGGGCCAACTGCAAGATGCGGGCCAGCGGGAAGACATCGTGCTGAAGGATGTTGGCAAAGGTTATCAGCTTGCGGCCGCCGGGATAAATACCATCGCGTATCACCATGTCGTACGGATCGTAGGTAGAAGCGATGAAGTTCAAAGCTCCGTCGGCTTCAGCGTCTTTCACATGGAGTTTCAACAGGTTGAACCCGTCATCGAGCGAGAAGTTCTGTCCCAGGTTCTTCAAGTCGAGGGCATAGAAGCGGGTCTGTGTTTCACGCAGGGCAATTTCCATTTCGCTGGTCTGGAGTACTTGTGTAGGATGGTAAGGACATACACGCAAGGTCAATCCACCGTCTACAATGTATTTTCCTAATCCCAAAGCCAGACTGACAGTTCCTTCTTCGGCCAGTTCATCATTAATCGGATAATAGTTAATGGAACGGGCTACTCCGGAAATGGCCGGATAATAGCGGTCGCCATACTGGGTGCCAACCACTTCCTGAAGGATGACGGCCATCTTTTCCTGGTCGATGACGTTGCTAGTGGCCTGCATGTAGGCCTTGCTATCCTTATAATATACGGAGGCATACACACCCTTGATGGCATCGCTCAGCATGCGGAGCATCTCGTACTTGTCGTCCAGATAGGGAATCATGTAAGTGGAATAGATACCGGCAAAGGGTTGGTAATGGGAGTCTTCCAACAGACTGGAGGAACGGATGGCAATCGGTGCCTTCACCGCATCGAAGAAAGCAAAGAAATCCTCTACCAGCCGGTCGGGCAACTTGGCACGAAGGAAGGCACGAAGAATCACGTCGTCGGCCGCATCGCTCAGGGCTATCTGGTACAACTGATTGGAGTCCATAAACTCGTCGAATATATCGGTACAGAGGACTACGGTTTTCGGAATCATGACCGAGGCGTTTTCAAACTCGTCGAACTCGGGATGACGCTTCACCATGTTATCGATAAAGGCCAGTCCGCGCCCCTTGCCTCCCAAAGAGCCGTCGCCGATACGCGCAAAATTGGAATAGCGGTCGAAACGGTCGCGCTGGAACACGGCCACCACGCCCTGGTTTTTCATCTTGCGGTATTTCACGATGGCTTCGAAAATAATCTGCCGGTGTGCGTCGATGTCCTGAAGGGATTCCCACGTAATCTGTTTCAGGAACTCGGCCACCGGGAAGATGGCACGCGAATACAGCCAGCGCGAGATGTGGTTGCGGCTGATGTGGTAAAGGAAGGATTCTGCCGGAATAGCGAAAATCACGTTCTGGAGTTCTTTCAGGTTATGGATGCGGGCCACTTCCTTCAGGGTATGGGGGTCGCGGAAGATGAAGTCGCCGAAACCGAAGTTGTCGGACACGGCTTCGCGCAGGTCGATGTTCATCTTCTTGGAGTTCTTGTCGATGAACACGGCATCCAGTTCGGGGGCATACTGGCGGTTGCTTTCTTCGGCCGACTGCAGAATCAGTGGGATGAACAGATCGCGCCTGCGTATCTCACGCAGCAAGCTTACCCCTGCCTCTGCATCGTTTTCGCCTTCACGGGGGAAACGGGCATCGGAAATGACGCCCAGCATGTTGTTCTGGTACTTGTTATACAGGTCCATGGCTTCCTCGTACGAACGGGCTAGCACGATTTTAGGACGACCACGCATGCGCAGCGTACGCTGGTGCTCGTTCAGGGCTTCGGTGGCAAACTCCTGGCTCTGGCGGAGCACGAACTTGTAGAGATTGGGCAGCACGGACGAATAGAAGCGGATGGAGTCTTCCACGAGCAGAATCATCTGCACACCGATTTCCTTGATGTCGTGCTCCAGGTTCATCTTGTCCTCAATCAGCTTGATGATGGACACCAGCAGATCGGTATTTCCCAGCCAGCAGAACACGTATTCGAAAATGCTCAGGTCCTCGTGTTCCATCCGTTCCTTGATGCCATGCGAAAAAGGAGTCAGCACCACCAGCGGCAGATGAGGATACTCCCGCTTGATGTCGCGGGCAATGTCGAAGGTGTCACTGTTGTCGGAACCCGGCATACAGATGACCAGGTCGAACATGGTGTTGCGCAACTGCTCCCATGCCTCCTCTCCCGTGGACACTTGGGTAAAACGGGGCGGGTAGCGCAGGCTCAGGTTCATGTATTCATTAAAAATCTTCTCATCGATGCGGCCATCGTCTTCGAGCATGAACGCATCGTACGGATTGGCCACTAGCAGCACGTTGAAAATACGCTTTGTCATCAGGTTGGCAAACTGCGTATCCTTGAAATAAAGCTGTCGGAGTTTAATTCTCAGGTTGTTTAGCATGGTATCTTGTTTTAAGCTTATTCTTGTTTATAAAAACAAAAATCGGAAATTCACCTGATTTTTGCAAATCTTTCTTGAGTGCTGGTAAAAAACTATCAAAATTTAAGCCATCACACGAAAAATAAGGGGAAAAGCTTTGCCAATACAGGTAAATTCCTATCTTTGCATATACAAAACATTTCATTTTGTCAGACCTTAAATTATTTGATTATGGATATTAACAAGATCATGTCATCCTTGGAAGCCAAGCATCCAGGTGAATCAGAGTACCTTCAGGCAGTAAGAGAAGTATTGCTTTCTATCGAAGATATTTACAACCAGCATCCCGAATTTGAAAAGGCTAAAATCATTGAACGGCTAGTAGAACCCGACCGTATTTTCACTTTCCGCGTCACATGGGTGGACGACAAGGGGGAAGTACAGACCAACTTGGGTTACCGCGTGCAATTCAATAACGCCATCGGCCCATACAAGGGGGGTATCCGTTTCCATGCATCGGTCAACCTGTCTATCCTGAAATTCCTGGGATTTGAACAAACTTTCAAGAATGCACTGACCACGCTGCCGATGGGCGGTGGAAAGGGAGGTTCCGACTTCTCTCCGCGCGGAAAAAGTAATGCGGAAATCATGCGTTTCTGCCAGGCCTTCATGCTGGAATTGTGGCGCCATCTGGGTCCGGACATGGACGTGCCGGCAGGCGACATCGGCGTGGGTGGACGCGAAGTGGGCTACATGTTCGGCATGTACAAGAAACTGACGCGTGAGTTCACCGGAACGTTTACGGGCAAGGGACTGGAATTCGGCGGTTCGCTGATTCGTCCGGAAGCCACGGGCTTCGGAGGCTTGTATTTTGTGAAACACATGCTGGATGCAAAAGGTATTGATATAAAAGGAAAGACGGTGGCCATCTCTGGTTTTGGCAACGTGGCCTGGGGAGCTGCTACCAAAGCTACCCAGCTGGGAGCAAAAGTGGTGACTATCTCCGGACCGGACGGTTACATTTACGACCCGGACGGCATCGAGGGAGAAAAGATTGACTACATGCTGGAACTGCGTGCTTCGGGCAACGACATCGTAGCACCGTATGCGGAGAAATTCCCGAAAGCTACCTTCGTACCGGGACGCCGCCCGTGGGAGGTAAAAGTGGACATCGCCCTGCCATGTGCTACCCAGAACGAACTGGACGGAGAAGATGCACAGCATCTCATCAAGAACCAGGTGCTCTGTGTGGGAGAAATTTCCAACATGGGATGTACGCCGGAAGCCATTGATGCTTTCATCGAACACAAGATGATGTATGCGCCAGGCAAGGCAGTCAATGCGGGCGGTGTGGCTACCTCTGGACTGGAAATGAGCCAGAACGCCATGCACCTGAGCTGGACCGCACAGGAAGTGGACGAGAAGTTGCACCAGATTATGCACAACATTCACGAACAGTGCGTGAAGTATGGTACGGAAAGCGACGGATATATCAATTACGTGAAGGGTGCCAACATCGCCGGATTCATGAAAGTGGCTCATGCCATGATGGCTCAAGGTATAGTCTGAATATTAAGGATAATTAAATTGCATACAAGCATGAGGGAAAGATGAATTTTTATTCCTATCTTTGAAAGCTTTAATTTTAGCACAAAATCTCGTTTAGTTGTATTTGTATTTTGTATTGTAGCTTGCGCTATCCAGCCTGTGAAGGTCTGATAGCGCTTTTTTATAATTTCATCGTACTAAAGCACTAAAAAAGAACAGATACAAAATAAAAAGAGGTTCTGCATCGTGATGCAAAACCTCTTTTCCGGGTGACTAGTGGGACTCGAACCCACGACATTCAGAACCACAATCTGACGCTCTAACCAACTGAACTATAGTCACCATGTTGGTATAAAAAAACTGCTTCTGAAGAAAGGGTGACTAGTGGGACTCGAACCCACGACATTCAGAACCACAATCTGACGCTCTAACCAACTGAACTATAGTCACCATGTTGGCTTCCTTTTCAAAAGCGATTGCAAAGGTAGAGGATTTTTTCGAAATTGCAAACATTTCTTCGAAAAAATCTTCCAAAATCTCAATATATCGCCTTTTTACCCGCCAACAACGTATTCTTCATCAAAGAAACAATGGTCATCGGACCTACTCCACCAGGAACTGGCGTAATGTAAGAACATTTAGGAGCCACTTCATCAAACTTCACATCGCCGGTAAGTTTAAAGCCCGACTTTTTGGAAGCATCGGGTACACGCGTAGTACCCACGTCAATTACTACCGCACCTTCTTTCACCATATCGGCTTTCACAAAATTAGGTTGCCCCATTGCTGCAATCAGGATATCTGCTTCCCTGCATTCTCTGACCAGATCCTTGCTCCGGCTGTGACAGACAGTCACCGTCGCATCACCCGGACAGGCTTTCTGCATCATTAACATAGCCATCGGTTTTCCAACAATGTTGCTCCGCCCCAAAATAACACATTTCTTTCCACGCGTTTCAATCTGATAGCGTCGCAACAACTCCATAATCCCATTCGGAGTAGCCGAAATATAACAAGGAAGTCCGATAGACAAACGCCCCACATTAATAGGGTGGAAACCATCCACATCCTTACGATAATCAATGGTTTCTATTACCTTCTGTTCAGAGATATGAGGAGGCAACGGAAGCTGTACGATGAATCCGTCCACATCGTCATCCTCATTCAGTTCACGCACTTTTGTCAGTAGTTCTTCCTCGGTCACATCCGATTCGTAACGAATCAAAGTGGATTTAAACCCGCACACTTCACAAGCCTTTACCTTAGCCGCCACATAAGTTTCACTCCCTCCGTCGTGTCCGACCAAAATTGCAGCCAAGTGAGGACGTTTCCCTCCTTTTGCCACAATATCGGCAACTTCAGCTGCTATTTCCTGTTTCACCTTCTCAGAAACAGCTTTTCCATCAATCAGCGTCATAAATATTCCTTTCTGTTTAACAAGTTGCACAAATGTAACGATTTTCAAAGAAAAGACCTGCTTATTTTTCGGTTTTTCTAGCAATTATTACAGCTAAAGAAGAATTCTTACATCAACAAGAAGTTAATAGGCGAAAAAATATTAACTTTGTCACGTTATTTTAATTATGCAAACTAAAATATTCAACATACTATTCATTATCACCGGCTGCTTGTTCGCCTTCATTCTGCCACAAAAAATCCATGCTGCAGAAAATTCTTTCATCGTAGTAATCGATGCCGGACACGGTGGACATGACCCCGGCGCCATCGGGAAAAGAGGCAAAGAGAAAAATATCAACCTCAGCGTGGCACTAAAACTGGGTAGGCTTATCAAGCAGAACTGCCCGGATACAAAAGTTATCTACACACGTGAAAAAGACATATTCGTTCCTTTGCACCGCAGAGCGGAAATTGCCAACGATGCCAAAGCAGATCTTTTTATTTCAATCCATACCAATTCCTTGGCTGCCAGAAATAGTAAAGTCCGCGGCACAGAAACATATACACTGGGACTTCACCGTACCCAAGAAAACTTAGAAGTTGCCAAAAAAGAAAATGCCGTAATCCTCATCGAGGACGACTATAAACAACAATATGCCGGATTTAACCCCAATTCGTCTGAAAGTTATATCATCTTTGAATTTCTGCAAGACAAAAACATGGCACAAAGCGTCAGTTTTGCTACAGCAGTACAACGACAATTCAGAAATGCCAATCGGACAGACAAGGGCGTGCACCAGGCTGGATTCCTGGTATTACGCGCCACTTCAATGCCTAGCGTACTGATTGAACTGGGGTATATAACGAATCCTTCGGAAGAATCCTTTCTACTTTCTGAACAAGGAAGTGCCACACTTGCCCGAAGCATTTATCAAGCATTCCTGACTTACAAATCAGGAAAGACCCCCGGGAACCATCCAACGGTTACAGAAAGTGCAGCCATGCCAATTGAAGCCTCAAGTGAATTTTCCCAAACAAGGGCTCTCTCAAAAGAACAAAACCTCCAAAAGGATGTAACTGCCACTTCTTCCGGAAAGCCCGTATTCAAAATACAAATATTGACTTCCGACCGCCAGCTTCCTGCCAAAAGCAGGCTGTTTAAAGGTCTTACTCCAGTAGACAGCTACAAGGAAAACGGTATCATCAAATACACCTATGGAGAAGATACCAACTACAATAAAATTCTACGCCTGAAGCGAAACAAAATAGACAGCAAATTTAAGGATGCCTTCATTATCGCTTTTAAAGATGGAGTAAAAATGAACATCAACCAAGCCATACGAGAATTTAAAAACAATAGATAACAATAAGAAAAAACATATATGAAAAAAGAAGTAAAAGTCGGATTAGCAGGAATCGGTGCATTGCTGATTCTCTTTTTTGGTATCAATTACTTAAAAGGAATCAGCATGTTCAAACCTGAAAGCTATTATTATGTAGATTTCACCGATGTAAACGGACTGGCTCAATCAAGTCCGGTATTTGCCAACGGTTATAAAATAGGTATCGTACGCGACCTACAATACAATTACAACAAACCTGGACATGTTGTGGTAGGAATTGAAGTCGACCAAGATATGCGTATCCCTACCGGAAGCAAGGCCGAACTGGTCACAGAAATGCTTGGTACGGTAAAGATGAACATGTTACTGCAACATGAATCTACCACATACTTGACTCCAGGAGATACTATTGAAGGAACAGCCAACAACGGAATCTTAGGAAAAGCTGAAAAAGACCTGCTTCCTCAAATAGAACGCATGATGCCCAAATTGGATTCTATACTGGGGTCACTAAACCAGCTATTGGCAGATCCTTCCTTAAAGAATACCTTGCATAATGCAGAGCAACTAACAGCTTCTCTTAATGCCACCAGCACACAATTACATGGACTGATGAGCAAAGATATTCCACAATTAACCAGCAATGTAACTGCCATTACGGAAAACCTGAAAGGTATCAGTGAAAATCTGAAAGGTATTGACTATGCTTCTACCTTTCAAAAAGTGGATTCAACTTTGCTAAGTGTGCATATATTAACCACCAAACTAAACAGCAAAGACAATTCAATCGGCCTCCTACTGAACGATGATGAATTATACCAGAACTTAAATGCGACTTCTGCCAATGCAGCCTCTCTACTGAAAGACTTGCAGGAACATCCCAAACGGTATGTACACTTCTCACTGTTCGGCAAAAAAGACAAATAAAAAAATATTTTCACTTCAACAGGAGAGACATCAAACCAGACGATATCTCTCCTGTTGAGGTATCAGACAAAATCATCATCTGCTTCAAAGTCTTGGACATTCCATTTGTCTTATATAGAAGCAATCTAAATAACACACAATTTTAAAAGGGTTGTATAAAAACACTGTAATACACTGATAACGAAGCAAAAGGAATCAGAAGAGGAAAGACAAGAAAAAAAGAACTGTTCACGCAAAATTCTGATAAATAAAATATTATAGATACACAAGAGCATTTCTTTTTATCAAATATTTAACAACTTCGTAACAACCTATTTATCAACCCCTTAAATTCCGAAAATAAAAAGCAAGGAAAAAGGCATTTGTTTTTCTGAAATTTCATTACGAAATTTGCAAACGTAGAAGTTTCGCTTTATTAATAACAACGCACGTATGATTGAACATAACCAAGCTGTTGCGCTATGGAATCGTTGCCTGGCTTTTATCAAAGACAACGTAAACGCTACAGCTTTTAAAACATGGTTTGAGCCTATCGTACCTTTAAAATATGAGGATACAGAAAAGGCATTGACGATCGGCGTCCCCAGTCCTTTCTTCTATGAATATCTGGAAGAAAAATACGTGGGGTTGCTACGCGCCGCCATCTATAAGGAAATAGGTGAAGGCACGGAGTTGATGTATTCCATCCTGACAGATAAGACAAACCATATAACTGTCAATATAGAAGGAACCAAACGTTCCTCTGCTCTTCCGGAACAGGCACCCGTCTATAATGGAAACAAGACGCCCAATCCTTTACAAGCAGCAGCTCCGCAAGATTTGGATCCCCATTTGAATCCCAACTACAACTTTGAAAATTTCATCAAAGGAAATAGTAATGAGTTTTCTAGAACTGTAGCTGAAACTGTGGCCCAAAATCCTGCACGTACCTTTAACCCGTTGTTCATTTATGGTCCTTCTGGAGTAGGAAAGACTCACCTGATCAACGCTATCGGAACGCGCATCAAAGAATTGTATCCGGAAAAACGTGTATTGTATGTATCAGCACATCTGTTTCAAGTACAATACACTGACTCTGTACGTACAAATCATTTCAATGATTTTATCAGTTTCTATCAAACAATTGATGTATTAATCATTGATGACATCCAAGAATTTGCAGGAGTCACCAAAACCCAAAATACATTCTTCCATATCTTCAATCATCTGCACCAGAACGGAAAGCAACTTATCTTGACTTCCGACCGTGCTCCCGTTATGCTACAAGGCATGGAAGACCGACTGCTGACCCGTTTCAAATGGGGGCTGGTAGCTGAGTTGGAAAAACCGGATATTGAACTGCGAAAAAACATTCTACGCAACAAAATCAAACGTGACGGACTGGTTATTCCTGAATCAGTCATCAGCTACATTGCTGAAAATGTAAATGAAAGCGTACGAGAACTAGAAGGTATCGTCAACTCCTTGCTGGCACAATCTATTTTATTCAAACGCGAAATAGACCTGGAACTGGCTCAACGAATCGTAAGAAAAGCTGTCAAGTGCGCGGAAAGCAAACCGATGACGATAAACGATATCATCGTCAAAGTATGCGAACACTACAAAATTGATGAAACAGCAATTCATACTAAAACCCGCAAACGGGAAGTAGTACAAGTACGCCAGGTAGCCATGTACTTAGCCAAAAAACATACCGACACATCTTCTTCCAAAATCGGGCAGTTGATTGGCAACAAAGATCACGCAACCGTGCTTCATGCTTGCAAAATTGTCAAGGATCAGGTAGATGTTGATAAATCATTTAAAGCAGAAATTGAAGAAATTGAGGCAAGTCTTCGGATGAGATAATAAAAAAGGCGGTTTAATTAAACCGCCTTTTTTATTATCTCATCGATTATCAATCGTCAAACCCCTGACGCTTCAAAACTTTCTTTAATCCCTCCGACATAAACTCATTATCCGACTTCTTATAACGAATGTCAGTAAAAATCTGTGCCAAAGTCTCAGTGTGGTTAATCTCCACAAAATGTTTGTTCTCCGGCAGATTTTCTTTGTATGAATAAAGTTTATCTATTTCCAGAGATGTATAATCATGGTATGTTTCTTCATGAACAATTCCCTGAACAGGTAAACGATCAGGCTGAGGAGGACATTCATCCGGATAACCGACTGTAATGGTTGCTACAGGCACAACCAATTTCGGAAGTTTCAAAATATCAATAATTTGGTCCGGGTTGTAGATTGTAGTCCCCAAATAACAAATTCCTAAACCTTTCTCCTCTGCTAAAGTACAGAAATTCTGCGTTACCAACAACGTATCAGAAGCAGCGTTTAAGAAAGATATAAAGTTATTATAACCCGGTACAGCCTTTCGCTGTTCACACCATTTACAAAAACGGTTGAAATCAGCACAAAAAGTAAGAACCACTGGAGCAGAAGTCACCATTGGTTGATTAAAATGCGCTGGAGCCAATCGAGCCTTCATTGCAGCATCTTTCGTTACAATTACACTATACAACTGCATATTTCCCATTGTGGAAGCACGAAAAGACTCTTCCAATAACTCATTCAACAAACTGGCAGGTATATCCTCCTGCTTATACTTACGGATTGTCCGTCTGTTTTTTATAGATTCCATAATATCGGCTTTAATGAATACCAAACAAAGGTAAAAAGAATCTTCGAAAATCCACAGCCTTTTTATATATAAGAAATATACGCCCAATCGAAAAGTTTTCCGTTTTGGAAAACTTTTCGATAAAACAAAAGTCATAATTAACTGAAAAACAAATATATAAAATTTTATTTCTGAAAACCATCAAGATTGTTAATAACTTCTTTCACTTTTATTTTGCCAATTAAAAAAACATCTTTAGCTTTGCAGCGGTTTGTTTGAAATAAAGCGAATTCTACAAATTAAATTTTATTGAAAACAAACTTATTCATATATAAACAACCGTGGAAAAGAAGACGTATAGCTACGATGAAGCATATAATGCTTCATTGGAGTATTTCAAAGGAGATGAACTAGCCGCACGTGTTTGGGTAAACAAATACGCAGTAAAAGACTCATTTGGAAATATCTATGAAAAATCTCCAGAGGATATGCATTGGCGTATCGCCAATGAGGTAGCCCGTATCGAGGCAAAATATCCTAATGCTATCAGTGCTCAGGAACTTTTCGAACTACTTGATCACTTCAAGTACATCATTCCTCAGGGAAGCCCTATGACTGGAATTGGGAACAATTATCAGGTAGCTTCTCTTTCCAACTGTTTCGTTATCGGACTGGACGGAAATGCAGACTCTTACGGAGCTATTATCCGTATCGATGAAGAACAAGTACAACTGATGAAACGACGGGGAGGTGTAGGGCACGACTTATCTCACATCCGTCCGAAGGGGTCCCCAGTAAAAAACTCAGCCTTGACTTCAACTGGATTGGTTCCTTTCATGGAACGTTATTCCAATTCGACCCGTGAAGTAGCACAAGACGGACGCCGTGGCGCATTAATGCTGACCGTATCCATTAAACACCCTGACTCGGAAGCTTTCATTGACGCTAAAATGACCGAAGGAAAGGTAACAGGAGCCAATGTATCTGTAAAACTGGACGATGAATTCATGCAAGCTGCCATAGAAGGTATGCCTTACACACAACAATACCCCATCGATTCTCCCAACCCAATGGTTTCCAAAGAAATCGATGCCTCTTCTTTATGGAAGAAAATTGTACATAATGCATGGAAATCAGCCGAGCCTGGCGTATTGTTCTGGGATACCATCATCCGTGAATCTGTACCCGACTGCTATGCCGATTTAGGATTCCGCACGGTTTCTACAAATCCATGTGGAGAAATTCCTTTATGCCCGTACGACTCCTGCCGTCTACTGGCAATCAACCTTTATTCTTACGTAGTAAATCCTTTTACTCCAGAAGCTTATTTCGATTTCGATCTGTTTAAAAAACATGTAGCACTGGCCCAGCGTATCATGGACGACATCATCGATCTCGAGCTAGAAAAGATTAAACGTATTTTTGAAAAAATTGACTCCGATCCAGAAAGCATGGAAGTGAAAGGAACGGAACGTCACTTGTGGGAGAAGATATATCACAAATCAGGCTTGGGACGTCGTACAGGAGTAGGTATTACAGCAGAAGGCGACATGCTGGCTGCCATGGGACTGCGCTACGGTACTGAGGAAGCCACAGAATTCTCCGAAAAGGTACATAAAACCATTGCATTGGAGGCCTACCGTTCCTCAGTAAACATGGCTAAGGAACGTGGAGCTTTCGAAATATACGATGCAGAACGTGAAAAGAACAACCCATTCATCAACCGTCTGAAGGATGCTGATCCACAGTTGTATGAAGAAATGAAAAAATATGGTCGAAGAAACATTGCTTGTCTGACCATCGCTCCAACAGGAACTACCAGTTTAATGACACAAACCACATCGGGTATTGAACCGGTCTTCATGCCAGTATACAAACGCCGCCGTAAGGTCAATCCAAATGATGCAAATGTACACGTCGACTTTGTTGATGAAACAGGAGATGCATTTGAAGAATATGTAGTATTCCATCACAAATTCCTCACCTGGATGAAAGTCAATGGCTATGACCCCGACAAGCGTTATACTCAAGAAGAAATTGATGCCTTGGTAGCTAAGTCACCTTATTACAAGGCTACGTCAAATGATGTAGACTGGCTGATGAAAGTGAAAATGCAAGGCCGCATCCAAAAATGGGTAGACCATTCTATCAGTGTCACCATCAATTTGCCTAACAACGTTAGTGAAGACCTCGTCAACCAGTTGTACGTAGAAGCATGGCGTTCTGGATGCAAAGGATGTACAGTATACCGCGACGGTTCACGCGCTGGAGTCTTGATTTCCACCAAGAAAAAAGACAATAAAGAAGAAGAGTGCCGTTGCAAACCACCCCAGGTAGTAGAAGTACGCCCGAAAGTGCTGGAAGCTGATGTCGTCCGTTTCCAAAACAACAAAGAAAAATGGGTAGCCTTCGTCGGACTATTGGATGGAAGACCCTACGAAATCTTTACAGGTCTTCAGGATGATGAAGAAGGTATCGTACTACCGAAGTCTGTTACTTCCGGACGTATCATCAAAAGCTATGATGAAGATGGAACCAAGCACTATGACTTCCAGTTCGAAAACAAACGAGGCTACAAAATGACCATTGAAGGTTTGTCTGAAAAATTCAACAAGGAATACTGGAACTATGCCAAACTGATTTCCGGAGTCCTCCGTTGGAGAATGCCGATTGAACAAGTAATCAAATTGGTTAGTTCCCTGCAACTCGACAGTGAAAATATCAACACTTGGAAAAATGGTGTAGAAAGAGCCTTAAAAAAATACGTACAAGACGGAACTGAGGCCAAAGGAGTGAAATGTCCAAATTGTGGACACGAAACCCTTGTTTATCAGGAAGGCTGCTTGATTTGCAAAACCTGCGGTTCTTCCCGCTGCGGATAAACCTCATGATATTTGAGCAACATTTCTAAAAAATTTCAGGCATGAATCATGTGAATGGTTTTGAGTTTTCAGAACACGCTTGATTCATGCCTCTCTTATTTCCCTACATCTTTCCCATCATGAAACAAAGCAAAATGTACATTCACCTGAACGGAGTGAAAATATATGCATATCACGGCGTACTCCCTCAAGAAAACAAAGTTGGCGCTGAATACATTCTCAACCTGACACTGAAAACCGATTTCAGTCGTGCATCCCAAATGGATGACCTAACTTACACCATCAATTATGCTGAAGTGTTTCAGGCTGTAAAAAAAGAAATGCAAATTCCTTCCCGCCTGCTGGAACACGTCATACAACGTATCGCCCAACGACTGTTTCACGACTTTCCAACTCTTACGGAAATCAAAATTACCCTATTCAAACAGAATCCTCCCATGGGAGCTGATTGCCAGGAAACAGGAGTAGAATCGACTTTCACCAAAAACTAACGCAATATGAAAAAACTTGCTATTTTTGACTTAGACGGAACTTTACTGAACACAATTGCCGATCTGGCAGCCGCAACCAATTACGCGCTCACCCAGTATGGCTACCCTACTCATTCAACGGATACTTACCGATTTTTTGTAGGAAACGGAATCAACAAACTTTTCGAACGGGCACTTCCGGAAGAAGATAGAACCCCAGAGAACGTATTACGAATCCGATCTAAGTTTGTCCCATACTACAATCTACACAATGCCGACATGAGCCGCCCTTATCCTGGCATTGAGCAATTACTCAACCTCCTACAACAACATCACCTTCAAATAGCTGTTGCATCCAACAAATACCAGGAAGCAACCAGTAAATTAATCGGACAATATTTTCCTCATATCCATTTTACTGCTGTATTCGGACAACGAGAAAATGTCCCGACCAAACCCAATCCACAAGTAATAAAGGAAATTATCAAGCTAGCCGAGGTACACAAAGAAGAAACAGTCTACATCGGCGATTCCGGAGTAGATATGCAAACTGGACTCAATGCAGATGTAACAACTATCGGAGTATGCTGGGGATTCCGCCCTCAAAGCGAACTACAAGAATTTAACCCTGACTACTTAGCAAAAGAACCAATGGATATTGCTCGTTTTCTACAGATTCTATAATCTGAGACATTGCAAATACAAGCCTTATTCCTGTTGAAAGAAGATACAAAAACAAGAAAGACCTCTCCCGCAAGGAAAGGCCTTTCTATTTATTTATTACTGATTAACCGTTGACTGTTCAAATACCGATTTATAATTTATTTCAAGTTTTTCAGAAGTTTTATTCTCATAGCTTGAAGAAGAAGACCTTTCATATTCAATTACCAACTTATCTGGCATTGAAACCCCATGCGCACTTGCATAGGATGACAAAACTGAAGTAATATTAAAATGACGGTACTCCGTACCATAGTCACTTCTCTGAACCTCTGTATCCGCTACTTTATGACGCAAGTGAAGCAACAGTTTGCCATCCGTAGATTCTGCATCATTCGGATCATAATACAACGCAAAAGAATGTGAATTCAATTCCGCCTTCAAATCATCAGAATCCGATGAATTTTTATAATAATAAGTTACCGGAATAAATAAGTTGTATTTATCAAAATACATCGGCTGAGCCATCGAACTAGAAATCGTATAAAGCGGAGCATTACCTGCATCAGCCTCAGGAGCCTTCGGGAAAGTAAAATCGTCCTTAATGCTGACTACATTATTAACCGTCACCTTCTTATCTTCATTCCATTCCAATACTGAAGAATCATAAGAATATTGTACAATCGCGTAGGACTGTAAGCTCAAATTACTCAAGTCACTCATATTCAATGGAGTCACAGTATAACCGTATGCACTTGTAAAACTATAAAAACCAGTTCCCCCATTTACTCTCATCAGTTCTTGAGGAGATACCGTTGGGTCATTATCTCCATTCAAACAAGAACTAAACCCCACCATCGTCAATAACGCAGCAAAAGCCACTGCTAATTTTTGTTTTTTCATAACTTTATATTACTGTTGTTGTTTATAAATATATTATCAGACTTAAAATTCATAAATTAAAATGAAGCAAATAGAAAATACTGCACTAAGCATAAAGAATTTAACATAAATAAACAGATCTAATTTTATCCTATAACAGCAAAATATTCCACATGCTCATCTACATACTCAGCAATCTGCGCCGTAATCAGTTCTTCGTCTTCCATATATTTTTCTTCCAAATCGTCGAACGCCTCATATTGCTCATACATGGCCATGAACTCCTCTTCCGTACAGTCTTTCTCCAAATCGACACGGTGCGCATCGTAAATCTTCTTAGCTTCATAAATCAACTTCGAAAAATCCTTTGCCCCAAACAGACGCATCGCCTTGGCAAACGGATTGTCAAAGATATACGGTCCGTATCCATTCTGGATAAGTTGCACAAAACCGCCTTCCATCACTTCCTCCCGGAAAAAGTGATATCCCAGCAGCGTATGCTGATAGCCGTTGAGCAACGGCATGGTTTGTCCATTAATCACTCCCCCCGTCACTTCCAAATACTTATCGATAAACACCTTCAAGAACGCATCCATTCCTTCTTCCGCCCCTTTGCGCAAATCCGCATCGGACACTGTAATCTGATTCATTTCCATGCTATACCTAATAATTGTTACCTATCTTTATGTAGACCTGCCATACGGTTTGTCACCGTATCTGCGACAAAGATACAAGATTCTTTCAGAAGAGGAAAAACATTTTGGCAAGCGGAGTTTGCAAAACAGGCCAAACTGGAAAAAATATCATTAAAATGTAAGAAAAAGTTTGGTTTCGCACGTTGCAGAAAGAAATAAAACGACTAACTTTGCGTACGGATTAAGGAAGAAAATCCGTAATTCGTGGTTTACGAAATACTTATTTTTTATTACCAATAAAACGTAAAGAATATGATTTATTCACATGAAGTTGAACACATGTGTTGTGTTGCTAAAGGACCTAACCACGGTCCGGCCCCAATTCCTGAAGAAGGAAAATGGATTCAAGCAAAAGAAATCAAAGACATTTCAGGCTTAACTCATGGTGTGGGATGGTGTGCTCCACAGCAGGGTGCTTGTAAACTGACTTTGAACGTCAAAGAAGGTGTAATCGAAGAATGTCTGGTAGAAACAATCGGTTGCTCAGGTATGACTCACTCAGCTGCTATGGCTTCTGAAATTCTGCCGGGTAAGACAATTCTGGAAGCACTGAATACAGACTTGGTTTGCGATGCCATCAACACCGCAATGCGTGAATTGTTCCTGCAGATTGTTTACGGTCGTACTCAGTCAGCTTTCTCTGAAGGCGGTTTGATGATTGGTGCAGGCTTGGAAGACTTGGGTAAAGGACTCCGCAGCCAGACTGGTACTCTGTATGGTACAAAAGCAAAAGGTACTCGTTACTTGGAATTGACTGAAGGTTACATCACTCGTATGGCTTTGGACAAAGACAACCAGGTAATCGGTTACGAGTTTGTTCACATGGGTAAATTCATGGAACAGATCAAGAAGGGTGTAGATGCTAACGAAGCATTGAAAGCTGTTACCGGAACTTACGGACGCTTCAAACCCGAACAAGGCGCAGTTAAATATATTGACCCACGTAAAGAATAATAAGGAGGATACAGATTATGATTAGACCAGTACAGTTTGAAAGTCAGGACCGTCGTATCAAGCAAATTTTGGCTGCTTTGAATGAAAACGGTATCAAAGACATTGAAGAAGCTAACGCAATCTGTGACGCAGCCGGCCTTGATCCGTATCTGACTTGTCAGGAAACTCAGGGTATCTGCTTCGAGAATGCTAAATGGGCATACGTAGTAGGTTGTGCCATCGCACTGAAAAAAGGTTGCAAGAACGCTGCTGACGCTGCAGAAGCAATCGGTATCGGTTTGCAGGCTTTCTGTATTCCGGGTTCAGTAGCCGATGACCGTAAAGTAGGTTTGGGTCATGGTAACCTGGCAGCTCGTCTGCTCCGTGAAGAAACTCAGTGCTTCGCTTTCTTGGCAGGCCACGAATCATTCGCTGCTGCAGAAGGTGCTATCAAGATTGCAGAAATGGCCAACAAAGTTCGTAAGAACCCGTTGCGCTGTATCTTGAACGGTCTGGGTAAAGACGCTGCGATGATTATCTCTCGTATCAACGGATTTACTTACGTTCAGACTAAGTTCGATTACTTCACTGGTGATTTGAACATCGTAAAAGAAACTCCGTATTCAGACGGTCCTCGTGCAAAAGTAAAATGCTACGGTGCAGACGATGTACGTGAAGGTGTAGCTATCATGTGGCACGAAAATGTAGATGTATCTATCACAGGTAACTCTACTAACCCGACTCGTTTCCAGCACCCGGTTGCAGGTACTTACAAGAAAGAACGTGTTCTTGCTGGTAAGCCTTACTTCTCAGTAGCTTCAGGTGGTGGTACAGGTCGTACACTTCATCCG
>ULNX01046420.1_pt1 | contig 30671 bp, 26 predicted proteins | sample 1952061 | NCBI WGS metagenome assembly ULNX01 (sample SAMEA4835588, study PRJEB28245) | human gut metagenome | biome: gut microbiome; material: fecal sample | place: Denmark | collected 2008 | reverse complement strand
GCAAACCACCCGTTGGACGGGTGGTTTTGATTTTTTGAATTTTGTTGTCTTATTAGCTTTACTGTGACTGTAAGTTACAGTATATTATGCAGAAGCAATCATAGCAAGGTGTTTTTAGCTTATTTAATTTTGCCAATTCCCCGAATTATACAAAATAATCATTTTGTATAATTTTCTCAATTGGAATATACACCGCCCTTTTTTGCGTTATAATAGCATTGTAATTCTTTTAATACAGATTTTAGTTCAACTTTTCTGAGTTATCCATTATAAGAAATAAATTTACGGTGGTGTGTTTATGGCAGTTGATTTTCGTGATGAAGCTCCTGCAATTTTAAAGGACTATTTAATTTACAAGCAGACAATCAAAAATATGTCGAAGAAAACCGTTGACGAATATTTTATTGATCTCAGAACTTTTTTTAGATTTTTAAAAGTAATGCGTGGTCTTGTGCCTGACGGTACTGAGTTTGATGAAATTAAAATTGACGATGTTGACCTTGATTTAATTAAAACCGTTAATCTTGAACTTGCATATGATTATATGAATTTTCTTTATCGTGACCGCAACAATAAGAGTGCGTCCCGTGCAAGAAAATGTTCCAGTCTGAAAGGCTTTTTTAAGTACATAACAAATAATAAACATTTGCTTGATACAAATCCCGTTGAACAGCTTGAATCACCAAAAAATAAAAAAGCTTTGCCAAAGTATCTTACTCTTGAACAAAGCATTGAGCTTCTTAATGCAGTTGACGGAAATAACAAACAGCGTGATTATTGTATATTGACTCTCTTCCTCAATTGCGGACTGCGTGTATCTGAAATGGCAGGTCTTAACTATAATGATATTCATAGTGACGGTACAATGCGTGTTGTCGGTAAAGGCAATAAAGAACGCATTGTTTATCTAAACTCTGCTTGCATTGACGCTTATAATGAGTATATGAAGGTGCGTCCGATTGATGAAGTTAAGGATAAAAAAGCGTTGTTTATTAGCCGTAATCACCGCAGAATGTCTGTGAAAACAATTCAGGCTATGGTATATAAATATCTTGAGAAAATCGGACTTGATTCTCAGGGATATTCCTGTCATAAGCTTAGGCATACCGCTGCAACGCTTATGTATCAGCAAGGCGGAGTTGATGTCAGAGTGCTTAAAGAGGTTCTCGGACACGAAAACCTCGGTACGACTGAGATTTATACACATTTGAGTTCCGAACAAATGAAAAATGCCGCTGACTCAAATCCGCTTGCAAAAATAAAACCTAAGAAAAAAGTTTAAAGAATTCTTACTATGCCGCCCACATCTGTGAGTGGCATATTTTTGCATAATATTTTAATTTCAATTTTATTTTTTAAACATAATTCTCTTATAGAAGAATAGCAGGGATGCATTTCAGCGTTTCCGAAAAACACTATGGTATTATCAGAGATTTTTCCGCTTGCACCGCCTATAAATCCGTAATCATATCCTTCAAGTTTTATATCACCCGAGGATATCAATAACACCTCTGCCCCATCTTTTTCAAGGGCATTTTTTATGGAAATATCAGCTGTTACGGCAGTGCGATTATTGAGTATTAGAGTTGAACATCTTGCATATCCTTGGTTTATGTTTACGATTTCAATATCGTTTTTTACGCAATATTTGTAAAGAGTCGGATCTATTGCAGATACTTTACCGTAAAGCTTATTATTAAAGAAAAGAAAATTCAGCAATATATTTTCGGGATACTTCTTCCCTGCTTTATTTTTACATATAATCAAATTTTCTTTATATGGCAAAGTTTTTAGCTTTTCGCACTCTTGAAGTACAAAAACAGTATTATTTATCGTCAAAATCTGCATATCGGCATGAGCTTGTTCGGGTTGCGGAAATGCTTTGACAGTGTCCGAAAATATAACATTATGCCCCATTTTTGAAAGCTCATCGGCAAAACATGGGTATTTGTTTGATATTACAAAACTGCTCATTGTCCTACCGCTTCAAATGCCTGACGAATGTTTTTTACTCCGATCAATTCAGCGTCATCACATGAAACACCTTTTAGATTATGATACGGCAGAATGATTTTTGTAAAGCCGAGTCTTACCGCCTCGTTAATTCTAATCTGAGCGTTTGATACAGCGCGAATTTCGCCTGCAAGACCGATTTCACCGAATACAACAGCGTTTTCGTCAATCGGAGTATCTTTCAGACTGCTTATAAGAGCCATGGCAATTGAAAGGTCAATCGCAGGTTCGTCAACTCGCAATCCGCCTACGATATTTATGTAGGTGTCGCAGTTTGAAAAATAGTATCCTGCTCTTTTTTCAAGAACGGCAAGTACCATTGACAGTCTGTTATAGTCATATCCTGTAACCATTCTGCGAGCGTTGCCGTATCCGCTTTGTGTGGCAAGTCCCTGTGTTTCGGCAAGGATAGGTCTTGAACCTTCAATTGTACAGGTGACGCAAGTTCCCGAAACATTTTTCGGACGCCCTGATAGCAACATAACAGACGGATTTGCAACTTCGTTAAGCCCTTTATCAGTCATTTCAAAAACGCCGATTTCGTTTGTTGAGCCGTACCTGTTTTTTACGGCACGAAGAATACGGCAGCTCATCTGTTTGTCACCTTCAAAATGCAGTACGGTGTCAACAATATGTTCAAGTACCTTTGGACCTGCAATTGAACCCTCTTTATTGACATGACCTACGATAAACATAGGAATATCAAGTCCTTTTGCAGTTCTCATCAGCATATTGGCAGATTCTCGTACCTGTGTAATGCTGCCGGGGGACGAGCTTAATTCTGAAAGATTCATCGTCTGAATTGAGTCAATCATAACAAGGTCGGGCTTGAGATTTTTTATCTGTTCGCAAATAACCTCAACATCGGTTTCGGTCATTACATACAGATTCGGCGAAGTTACACCCAGCCTTATTGCTCGGAGTTTGAGCTGTCTTTTTGACTCCTCTCCCGATATGTAGAGAATTTTCAGAGTATCGCCGAGGTACTGACAAATCTGCATAAGAACGGTCGATTTGCCTATGCCCGGATCACCGCCCAGAAGTATAAGACTGCCCTTTACAATTCCTCCGCCGAGTACACGGTTGAGTTCTCCGCAGCCTGTGTCATATCTGTGCTCATCCTCGGTTGAAATATCCGATATGGCGTATGGTTTTGAGTAGGTTGCAAAAGAGCGTGTTTTTGCAGTTGCTGACTGTTTTGATGTATCTTTAATTTCTTCGTTCATTGTGTTCCATTCGCCGCATGATGGGCATTTTCCGTACCATTTGGGCGATTCGTATCCACATTCTGAACATATGTAAACACTTTTGATTTTTGAAGCCATTTATTTCACTTCCTGTATTTATTGATGAGTATAATCTAAAAATCCTGTTACGATTGCAGTTGCCATTTCTTTTTGATATTCGTCACTTTGCAGCTTAGCAAGTTCATCCGGATTTGAAATAAATCCGCATTCCACAATAACAGATGGGTTTTCAGCCTTTTTTAAAAGATAGATTGAGCCGTCTGCCTTTTTGCATTGCCGTTCGTTATCAGGCTGTAAGCATTTTTTTACGGAATTTCTAATGCATTCCGCAAGATTTTGACTTTGATTGTTATTCGGGGAATAAAAAATTTGAGTTCCGTAATATTTGCTTTGAGAAAATTTGTTTTGATGAATACTGATTACAATATTGTTTTTGTCTGAATTGAAAATTTCGAGCCGTTTTTTTAAATCGGCAACTTTCCTTGAATGAACCGAATCTTCTCCGTTATCAAGAGATACATCATCTGTTCTTGTTTGAACAACCTTATATCCGAAAATTTTTAATAAATCAGCTGAATTATTTGCTATAGAAAGATTGATGTCCTTTTCAAGCACACCGCTTTCGCTTACTGCTCCCCCATCTTCGCCGCCGTGACCTGCGTCAATTACAATTATCGGCTCTGTTTTGTTTTCGGTTATAACAGATTTTGTCGGATTAAGTCTGAAAAAAACAGATACCATAATAATGCAGAATATTGCAAACAGTATAAAGCAGAGAGCATAAAATGTCGGGATTTTTTTATTCATACAAACACCTCTGCATAAAAATATGCCGAGTGTGAGATTATATATTACTTATTCAGTATATACTACAAAACTTTTTCTGACAAGATTTTTCTTTTGGATTTTTGCATATGACAAAGATGTTGTAATAAAATTTGTTTGGTGGTATAATTATCAAGGATTATGAATTGGAAAAATGAAAGGAAGTTAGTAAAATGGAAAAACCTGGCAGAAATGATCCTTGCTGGTGTGGCAGCGGAAAAAAGTATAAAAAATGTCATATAGATTTTGATGAAAAAATTGAGGAATTTGAGGTTGCGGGTCACATTGTTCCCTCCCATAAAATCTTGAAAAATGCTGAGCAGATTGAAAAAATCAAGGAGAGTGCGAAGATTAATATTGCAGTTCTTGATTATGTTGCAGAGCATATTAAGGCAGGTATCAGCACGGCTGAAATTGATAAGTGGGTGTATGATATCACAACCAAAATGGGTGGTGTTCCGGCTCCCCTTAATTTTGAGGGATTCCCCAAGAGCGTATGTACTTCAATAAACAACGAAGTTTGTCACGGTATTCCGTCGGAAGATGTAATAATCAAAGATGGCGATATAATCAATGTTGATGTTTCAACTAATTTGAACGGATATTTCTCCGATTCTTCAAGAATGTTTTGTATCGGTAATGTAAGCGAAGAAAACAGAAGGCTTGTTGAAGAAACAAAAAATGCAGTTTATGAAGGACTCAAACAGGTTAAGCCTTGGGGCTTTCTCGGAGATATGGGTCAGGCTGTCAATGATTATGTAAAGAGTAAAGGTTACTCTGTTGTTCGTGAAGTAGGAGGTCATGGAATCGGTCTTGAATTCCACGAAGATCCATGGGTAAGTTACATTTCTAAAAAAGGCACGGAAATGCTTATGGTACCCGGTATGATTTTTACCATTGAACCTATGGTGAACGCAGGAAAACCTGATATTTTCGTTGATGAGGATAACGGCTGGACTATCTATACAGAAGATAACTCGATGTCTGCACAGTGGGAAATTCAGGTTCTTGTAACTGAGGACGGCTACGAAATTATTGCATACTAAGTAAAAACAAAAGGCATTTGCTTTGAGATTTCTCATTGCAAATGCCTTATTTTTATAAATAAAATTTAATTATTCCTTACCGTCCCAACAATAAGTACAGAGTTTGCATTTGTCAATTCCGCAGGAATCAAGCATATCGTCAAGCCTGTTAAAACGCAAGGATGTGAACTTGAGTTCTTTACAGATTTCATCAACCATCTGCTCGTATTTTTCAGAATCGGGATTTGTGTATTCCTGAAGAATTTCGTCTGTAACATTGCCGTTCTCAAGTCTTTCGATAACCCGTCTTGTGATGAGATCCATTTCAGAAGATGATCTTGAGAAGTTAAGATACTTACAGCCGTATACAAGCGGAGGACACGCAGGTCTGATATGAACCTCTTTTGCACCGCTTTCAAAAAGATATTCAGTTGTTTCACGAAGCTGTGTGCCTCTTACAATTGAGTCATCAATAAGAAGAAGGCTCTTTCCTCTGATTAAATCCTCAACTGCGAGAAGCTTCATTTTTGCAATAAGATTACGCTGACTCTGAATTGTCGGCATAAATGATCTCGGCCAAGTAGGTGTATATTTAATAAACGGTCTTGAGAACGGAATTCCCGATGCATTTGCATAGCCTACTGCGTGGGCTATGCCTGAATCAGGTACACCTGCAACGATATCGGGCTTTACGGAATCTCTTTCAGCCATTTTTGCACCGCAGTTGTAACGCATTTGCTCAACACTTGTACCCTCATATGAGCTTGCAGGATAGCCGTAGTAAACCCACAGAAAAGTACAGATTTTCATTTTATCACCGGGCTTTTTGAGTGTAATGCAGTTTTGGTCTGTAATTACCGTAATCTCACCCGGTCCGAGTTCTTTATAATCATTGTAGCCGAGGTTTTTGTATGAGAAACATTCAAACGCCACACAAAATGCATCTTCTTTTTTGCCGATAACAACAGGAGTTCTGCCGTACTTATCTCTTGCGCAATAGATGCCGTTTTTATTCATCAACAGGAGCGAAACAGAGCCGTCAACTTTTTCAAGAGCATAGCTTATGCCGTCAACAAGGTTTTCTTTTTGATTGATTAGAGTTGCAATAAGCTCGGTTGCGTTGATTTCACCGCCGCTCATTTCAAGAAAATGTGAACCGCCTTTTTCAAAAATTTCTTCAACAAGTTCATCTGTATTATTGATTTTGCTTACGGTGGTAATTGCATATGTACCGTGATGTGAACGAACTATAAGAGGCTGCGGTTCGTAGTCGGAAATACAGCCGATACCGAATTTGCCTTTCATACTCTGCATATCTTTATCAAATTTAGTTCTGAAAGGTGCATTTTCAATATTGTGGATTGATCTGTCAAATCCTTTTTCTTTGTCATAAACAACCATACCGCCTCTTCTTGTGCCAAGGTGTGAATGATAGTCAATTCCAAAGTATAAGTCGAATACGCAGTCCTGTTTTGCTGCAACACCCATAAATCCGCCCATGTTTTTTCTCCTTTAACCTTTTTAATTCTGAATTAAAAGTATTTACAGTTTGCCGTTTTAGATTGTAAATACTGTTTGATTAAAATCAGACACAACAAAATTATAATATTATTTTCGGTTTATGTCTATACTTTTGTCGAAAATTTTTGAATTACAGCACAAAAAAACAGCAGAAATTTTATCTGCTGTTTAGGTTTATTCGATAAGTCCGTACTTAACTTTAATTCTGTCAAGCTTTTCAAGCATAGGTTCTGCTCCGAAAAACAGAAATATAACAGTCGAAACTGCGTGAACAATATCCATCGGAAAGCCCTGAACATAAAAAGTTATGAGCATATTTAGATTAAATGCGGAATGTGATGTGAGTGCCGAATAAAGGTTCATAAGTCCGCCGTAAATGACCATTGTGGCAATGAAACCGTAGATGCAGAGCGAAGTCCTTGTTCTGCCCAAAAGACCTTTCTTAAAGAGAATACCTCCAATGAAGCCTATTATCCCTGCCGCAAACATTTGCCACGGCGTCCAAGGTCCTTGACCGAACATAAGATTTGAAACAAGCATACTTACAGCACCGACAAGAAATCCCGATTCACCGCCGAATGCTACTCCCGAAATTATCACAATTGCCACAACGGGCTTGAACTGAGGCAACATTGTAAATGCAAGTCGTCCTGCAACTGCTATTGCACATAGAACGGAAATTATGACAAGCTCTCTCGCTTTTGGGTGCCTGCCTTCAAAAACGAGAAAAAACGGAATCATACACTCAATCATAACCAGGAGTGAAATAAAAAGATATTTCTGATCCTGAAGATATGTCATTCCAACAAAAATTGTAACTGGAATTGCAAGCAAAACCATAATTGCCATACTGACGGTTCTTTTACTCAGTTTTGAACTTTTTCTCGGCAGGTCAATCGGTCGTTTTGATTTTGTTCCGAAAGCAATCATAAGCAACGCAACAGATACTCCGATAATTCCCCAGTTGAACCAAGTGGGCAAAGTTTTTGCTGAAAAATACGGAATATATTCCAGATTTACAATCAGACCGAGTATGAACAGTACTGCACCAAAAAATCCGCAGATTTTTTTTAAAAAAGAAAGCTTTTTATTTTCAACTTTGTTTTTTTGGAGGGGAATATTTTCGGTGTCGTTTTTAAAAAGGTCAATATCAGGTGTGTTTCTGTTAATTTGAATATCTCTGTTTTTACCTGTGCAGGCATATATGACATCATTTGATGATACTGCGTTATCTAATATGCCTTTTGACATTCGGCTTGCAGAGGTGGAATAAAAGCTGTTTGACGAAAAGAAAGTTCTCGGTGTACCTTCCGACACAACTTCACCGTTAAAAAACATCAGACAGCGGCTTGGATATACAGCACAGAACTCTACATCGTGACTTACCATGAGAACGGTTATGCCGGCTTTATTGAGGTCGTATATAATCTGAGCGAACTCAATCTTGAATTCGGCATCAAGTCCCTTTGTAGGTTCATCAAGCAAAAGAATTTGAGGTCTTATGAGAAGAATTTTTGCAAGAGCCGCTCTCTGCTGTTCACCGCCGGATAAATCATAAGGATGGCGATTGCAGAGACTTTCAAGTCTGCACAGCTTTACCGCTGCGGTAACCCGTCTTTCTTTTTCCTCCTTGCTGATTTTTCTGCCGTCAAATACTTCGTATAAATCTTCAAGTACAGTTTTTTTCAAAAACAGTGTCTGCGGATTTTGGGGTAATACTGCTACGAGCGTGTCAAAAGAATTTTTGTTAAGCGGAGAGATTTCAACTTTGCCTCTGTATGGCTTGTTAAGTGAACAGATAATTGACAAAGCGGTTGATTTTCCCATTCCGTTACCGCCGAGTATAGCCGCAAATTCCCCCTGATATATTTTTAGCGAAAGACCTTTTAGTACATCTGCACCCGACTTTTCGTACCTGAACCAAATATCATTAAGACTTACTGCTTCTTTATTAGAATGTTTCTGAATGTTTTCGGGCGTGAGCTCATACATTTTATGATTTTGGGCATATTCCGAAAGCCACTTTTTGCCGCTTGGAACAGTTACGGGACAGTCGGTATTGTCATTTTCTGTAACAGCCTGCCATATCTGCATCGGAGCAGGCATAGAAAGAAATGTTTTACTGTCTTTTTCTTTAAGAATTTTCCCGACCTTTTGAGGAGAGTCAAAAGCTGAAATTCCGTTGTTTTCGATGACAAGCACCCTGTCTGAAAGCGGAAGTACCTCATCAAGTCTGTGTTCCGTTATTATTACCGTTGTCCCCAGTTCGTGATTTATGCGTGAAACGCAGTGCAAAAATTCGCTTGCCGCAATCGGATCGAGTTGGCTTGTCGGTTCATCCAAAATGAGAACGGACGGTTGCATTGCCATAATTGAAGCAAGGTTTAAAATTTGCTTTTGTCCGCCCGAAAGTTCGAGAACACTTTTTTCAAAATAATTTTGGATTCCGAAAAATGACGCTGTTTCGGCAACTCTTTTTCGGATTGTATTGTTGTCATAACCAAGACTTTCAAGTCCAAAAGCAAGTTCGTGCCATACCTTATCGGTAACAATCTGATTTTCAGGTGATTGCATAACAAAGCCGATTTTACTGCTTTGCTCTCTGTGAGAAAGGTCTGATATAGGTTTTTCTTCAAAGAATATTTCTCCCGAAAGAACACCGTGCGGTGAAAGATCGGGCTTCAGATGTCTGAGAAGTGTGCTTTTTCCGCAGCCTGACGGACCGCAGACTGTGATAAACTCGCCTTCGTTTACGCTGAAAGTAATATCTTTAAGTACATCAATACCGGTTTCGGGGTATCGAAAACTCAGATTTTTGATTGCATATGTTTCCATTTTATCCCCTCTCCTATATTTACCGATAGCGGAATCAACATTAAAAATGTGTAGAATATATAAAAAATAATACTTTGCACCGTGAACAAATCGCCCTTGATTGACGGATAGTATCTGAATTTTATTGCGTTTGTAAAAAGCAAAATCATAAGTACCAATCCGGTAAAAAGGATTGTGCAAAGCATAAATGCGTCTCTTTTGTCAAATTTATAAAGTGAATAGGATGTTCTGCCTTTAAGACCGTGACCTCTGCTTTTCATTGAATCGGCTGTTTCAATTGCATTTTCAAGCGACCATGTTATCATAATCGAAAGAATTTTTACTGCGTTTCTTATTCTTTGAAACAATGTTCCTTCGTCTATATCTCTGCCGATTGTGTGTTGTGCATTACGCACAAGTTTCATTTGTGCCGAAAACCTTGGAACAAAACGCAATGCCATTGAAATCACCAGACTCAATGACGGCATTATTCTGCCAAACAGGAAAACTACCTTGTCGGAAGTGATTACTGCATTGAATGAAGAAAACCATAAAACTGTTGACGAAAGCAAAAATGCACTTGCAATACCGTAAACGATTGATTCGAGGGTTAGTGGGTTATCCCACGGAAAATATGTGAGTATAGTCATTCCTTCATGATTAAAAACAGGATTTATGAGAACTATCAAGAGTATCATAGGCAAAAGAAAAACAAGTGACAATCTCACAGCTTTTTTGCCGTTAAGGTATAAAGCGGTTACAAGCGCGCATGAAAAACTTACAGCAAGACAAACAGGGTTCATGATAAACATCGTGAACCCTATTGTAAGTGCAAAAAATATAAAATTGATAAAGGGATGCATATTTGAAAAGGTATCCTTCATCGTTACTCTCCTGTTGCGTATCCTCCGCCTACATCATAACCCAAATCACATGTATAACACCAGACTACATCATCGCCGTTTTTTAGCTCATACCGTGAACAGCCGTAGTTCGGAAACCATTCGTTGACCTTGTACATCCAGCCCGAAAGAGAACCGCAGTCAAATTCGTAGAGGTTGTTAATTCCTTCAATATAAGCGGAATTATACATAGGAGTCCAGCTTGATTCCATATGAATATTGTTATCCATACAAACCCTTTTGAGAACATCAAAAACTGATTCGCCCTCTTTGAATTGAATCTTCTGTTTTTTGAAGATTATACCGTCCTTTGGAACGAGTTCTATTTTTTCGGGATCAAGGTCATCCATATTGTTAAGAATTGTTGAACAGGTTATTGTAAAGGTACAATAAAGGTTTGTATCCTTTGTTTCCTGCTCCTGCGGCTCAACCGGCTTTGGCTTTCCCGACGGCACGGGATCGGTTTTGTACTTATCCTGTGTCGTAGGCTGAACATCATTCTTTTTGTTTGGTCTTGAAGAACTGTTTGATGAAGAAGACGGCTTTTTCTTATCCGAAGTACTGTTGCCTGAAACCTGCTCGGTTTTTTTACTTTTTTCAACAGAAGAACTGCTGCTGTTCTGCGAACTGACCTTGCTGTTCTTTTTGTCTTCGGAATTTTTATTGTCTTTTTTATCCTTTTTATCTTTGTTGTCTTTGTTCGATTTTGTAGAATCGGTGGGGCTTTGAGTGATTTTCTCTGTTGCAGACACAGAAGTTGTTTCTGTGTCTGCATTTGTTGTCGATATTGAGGAAGCTGTTGACGCTGTTTGAACTTTACTGTCAGAAAGGTTGCCGCCTGCAAAAAAAGTTGCAGTAAGTGCGGCAATACAAACGCAAACAGCAATTAAGAGTACTTGATTTTTTTTAACAAATTTTTTCAGCTTTTCCATATTCACAATTAAGCTAATCAAGCATTTACAACAATTTTCTGAATAAGTGTTGCGTCAACTATATTGATAACGCCGTCACCGTTTACATCAGCTTTTATGTTAGAAACCTTTGAAAGTATCTCCAGACTGAGAACTGCCTTCTGAACAAGTGTTGCATCAACAACCGAAACTGTACCGTCAAGGTTAACATCGCCTACGGTATAATTTTCTGCAAGTCGGTCTGTCATATCATAGAGTGAAGTTTTGCCGTTTACAAGACGGTCAAATGAAACAAAAGCATAGAAACCCTGTTCGGTTGCCATCTGATTGTATGTTGTATCTGTATGACCGAATCCGTTTTCAGCGGAGAAATTCATCATAGCGTCAATGAGTGTGTTGCCGTTTTTGATGAATCTTTCATCATTTGTAGGATCAATTCCAAGGCTTGTAAGTGCAACGAGTACCTGTGCACAGCTTTCGCTGTTTACAGAACCCCATGATGCAAATCCACCGTTTTCATTCTGTGCGTTTGACATTACTGTGAGTGCTTTATCAATTGCTTCTTTAACATCGCTGTTTGATGAATAGTAAGGAGCAAGTGCCTGAATTGCCATACCTGTCATATCAGGATCTGCAGTTTTACCGAAGAATGTCCAGCCACCGTTTGCTACCTGTGCATCAAGAATTGTCTGTACGAGCTTTTCTCTTGTTGTGGGATTTGCGGCGTCAGTCTGCGGAATTTCATAATCGCCCGTATCAAGTGCAATGAGTGCAAAGATAGGACCGTTGATACCCTGCTTCTTAACATAATCCATATCTGCAAGCGGTTCAAGAAGGTTATATGATGCAACATCCGTAACATCCTTACCGATTGCCGTAAGGGCAAGAATTACTCTTGAATTGTCTGTTGATTTAGTATTGTGAAGCTTTGCAGAACCCTTTTCTTCAACATACTTAACTGCATTCTGATAGTAACTGTCTGCAATTCCGTCTGTGATTTTACCTGCTCTTGCAAGACCGAGGACTGTCCACTCGCCGCCTACTGAAGAAACTGTGGGGGCATCCTGTGATGCGAGATATTTTGCAACCTCGTCAATCTTGTTTGAAACTGTGTCAGCTGCGGAAGGAGCGTATTTCACTGTGAATGTATATACAGTACCGCCTTCACTTGTGTTCATTGACGGCCATGCAGTATCACCGCAACCTATGATAATTTTGTCACCGTCAGAAACATTAACAGTCTGACTTCTCTTGTAAAACGCACTATCATCAGAAGGAAGATATTCATTCTTATATTTTCTTGTCTGGAAGTTTTTGTTAGTTGCAGTAGGAACTACATTTACATCAGCTGACGGTGTGCCGATTGTGAGTGTGTAGTCTGTAACTGACGGATCAAATTCGCCTGTAAGCTCGGCACCTGTGATTTCAACCGATTTAACAGTTGTATCGTTATTTGCCCATGTACCACCGATATCCTCGCCGTAACCGTTTGAAGTATACATAATAGCGATTTCGTCACCGCTCTCAAGGTTGCCGCTTGCAACGGTAATATCAGCGAAACCGTAGTTTGTAAACCAATCGTTGAGTGTTCCCATCCAACCGCTCATTGCACCGCCGTCAGATGCAGCAAGACCGTTTATTGATGAGAAGTAATTACTCTCAGCACCCTCCTGTGTGTAGCCGTGATTGTTGAGTGCGTCAACAACCGCTGACATCATAGTAGAGTCATTATCAATGCTTACCCACTCGTCAACGAGAACGCCGTCCCACGGAGCGCCGTTTTCTACTGAGTATGTATCATTTCTGACAATTACTCTTACTTTTCCGTCTTCAACTGCGCTTACTGAAAGTGAAACCGTCATAAGTGACGAAATCATCATTACAGAAAGTACAATTGAGAGGATTTTTTTAAAAGATTTGTTCATAATGTTTTCCTCCATATTGTATTGTGTATATCGAAAGGCAAAATAAAAAGCCTTCCGTTTTGGAAGGCACAACAAACAAAACCATACAGGCCAAAAGTCTGTATAGATATGGTCGGCTGCACCTCTTCCCTGTCCAAGATTTGCAAAATCCGAGGCATACGGACAGCGACCTGACTTATGGCAATGCCAAATACAGTAATGACTGTTGCTTCGGATTCTCACCGAATTCTCTGTTATCTACTCTGCAAGATGCATTTTGAACCGTAAACCCATATTAAGTTATATACATTTTAAATCTGCATTTAATTATAACACCTGTTTATAGTCGTGTCAATTCCTTAAAATTTTTCTGATATCAGAGTTTATTCGGGTACGATATAAGTTTAGTTTATGGCCGGCTTTTTGTGTAACTCAGTTGTATGAATTGAATATCCTGTTAATAAAAAGTTGAAATTGGTGAATCAGATGAAAGAAAAATGTTCGCTTGACAAGTTACCGCTTGGAGTTACGGGGATTGTCTATCGTGTGAACTGTAATGAAAATATCAAAAACAGAATATTTGATTTTGGTATTATGGAGAACAGTCCTGTTATTCCCTTATTTACAAGTCCGTTCGGTGATCCGTCTGCGTATCTTGTTAAAAATGCCGTTGTGGCGCTGAGAAATAACGATTGCAAAGATATCATTGTTACTCCTGAATAAAAGGAGGCTTTTTTATTGTTTTCTACGGATAAATCATCTTTTAATAAAAAGGATGTATCGGATTGCGATTACAAAATTTCACTTGCCGGTAATCCTAATGTCGGCAAGAGTACAATTTTCAACGAGCTGACAGGATTAAGACAGCACACGGGAAACTGGACGGGCAAAACAGTTGATTTTACAAAAGGCTGTTGCAAAATCAAAGACGCAAAATTTTGTATTACGGACTTACCGGGATGCTATTCCCTGCTTTCATTTTCGGGCGAAGAGGCGGTAACAAGGGAGTGCCTTATACAAAATCAAAATGACTGTGTTGTAATAGTAGTTGACTGCGGAGTTATTGAAAGAAATCTTTCGTTTGCATTGCAGGTATTATCTGTCACAAAGAATGCTGTTCTTTGTCTTAATCTTTGTGATGAGGCTGAAAAGAACGGCATAAAAATCGACTGCGACGAGTTATCGCTTAACCTCGGAATACCTGTTGTAAAAACCTGTGCAACAGACAAAAAAGGTCTGGATGAATTAAAAGAAGCAATCTATGATGTATGCAGTGGAAAGACAAAATGTTTTAGGGTAAAAAGGAATTTTGAAGGTGTTGATATACTATCCGAAAAAAACTACAAACAGAATATTGAAAAGCTTTCGCAGACCGGCAGCAAAATTTCAAATAACTGTGTAAAATATGAAAAATCAGAGTTAAATGCTTGTACAAGAAAGCTTGATAAAATACTTACAAGCAAAACCGCAGGAATACCGATTATGCTTGCAATGCTTGGCATATTGTTCTGGATAACGGTTGTCGGTGCAAATTATCCGAGCGAATGGTTAAGCAGTTTGTTCGGTTTTATAAAAGAGAAACTGTATATTCTCTTTAATTTTTTACACGCCCCCGATGTTGTAACGGGACTTTTGATTGACGGAGTTTATACAACTCTGTCATGGGTGGTATCTGTAATGCTGCCGCCTATGGCTATATTCTTTCCGCTATTTTCGCTTGTTGAGGATTCGGGATATCTGCCGAGAATTGCATTTAATCTTGACAGGCATTTTTCAAAGTGCGGTGCTCACGGAAAGCAGAGCCTTACAATGGCAATGGGTCTTGGCTGTAATGCCTGTGGAGTTACGGGATGCAGAATTATTGAGTCGCCCAAGGAACGGTTGATTGCAATTCTTACAAATAATTTTATGCCGTGTAACGGACGGTTTCCCACAATCATTGCATTACTGCTCATGTTCTTTGCAGGTACGGCATTTACGCTGAGCAGTTCGCTTGAGGTAGCGGCATTGTTGATTGGAATAATAGTTTTCTGTGTTTGTATAACACTTGTTATATCCAAGGTGCTTTCAGTCACAATATTGAAAGGCGAACAGTCCGGATTTGTGCTTGAACTTCCGCCGTACAGAAAACCGCAGATTTTAAAAACTATCGTCCGTTCGCTGTTGGACAGAACTTTATTTGTTTTAGGAAGGGCTGTTGCGGTTGCCGCTCCGGCAGGTGCGATAATCTGGATTCTTGCAAATGTGCATATAAGTGATGTATCACTTTTAAAATATTGTACTGATTTTTTAGATCCGTTCGGCAGATTTATCGGTGTTGACGGCGTTATAATAATGGCATTTATACTTGGATTTCCTGCGAATGAAACCGTTATTCCGATTATAATTATGTCATATATGGCAAGCGGTACTCTTGTTGATTATTCAAGCTACGATCAGCTGTTTCAGCTACTCAGTATGAACGGCTGGACGATTACAACGGCTGTATGTACGATTATTCTTTGCATTCTTCATTATCCGTGTTCAACAACCTGTCTGACAATAAAAAAAGAAACAGGCAGCCTTAAATGGACGCTTGTTTCTATGGCATTGCCTACTGCAATTGGAATTGTGCTTTGTATGATTACAGCAGGTGTTATGAGATTATTTTAAGTCAATAACTTCAAAATCATCGGGAACAAATATATTTCCGTTAAAAACTGTTCTCGCCTCTGAAGTATATGTTCTTTTGCGTGTTTGAAGTGTTTCGTCCTCGGTGTGATACAGGATAAGATTTTTTGCAAAAAGACTCTCTGCAAGTTTTCCAGCATCAAGCGCTGTGCTGTGGAATTTTTCGTAAGGCTTAAAAATATCTTTTTGACTGTAAAGACAAAAAGCTTCACACATAAGATAATCACATTTTTGAACAAAATTTCTGCATTTTTCATTGAACGGTTCATCACCGAGACAGGTGAGAACTTTTCCTGACGGAAAAACAGCCTTGAATCCGAATTGCTTTGTTTTGTCTGAAAATATATCAAAGAAAGTGAGTCGGATACTGCCGGTATTTTGCTTTTCACCGTCTTTTACTTCATTGATGAAAATTTTTGTATTGATATTTTTGAGAAATTTCGGTGCAAGTGTGTGGTTGCAAATTGCCGTGATTGAATCAACACATTCATCGTGGCAGTAAATATTAAAATTACCGTCATATTTGCCTGAATTCATAAGAGCGCTTATTTGCCTTATTACCCACACGGCACCTAAAATATGGTCGGTGTGAGAATGAGTAATAAACATTGTCTTTATGCTGTTCCAAGCTATTCCGGATTTCTTAATTGCGGATAAAATTCCGTTTCCGCCGCCTGCGTCAACAAGAAGACAGTCGTTTTCGGATTTCAGAAGAAAACAGGTATTATAACAGTCGGTAACCATTGCACTTCCTGTGCCGAGCATAATAATTTTTTCGTTCATACAAGCACCTCGAAAATACAGGCAGATACAAGAAAAAATGTATCTGCCTGAAAATTTTACCGTAATTTTATTCTTCCGCTTCTGCAACCTTCATCATAATGGCACATTCCATTCTTTTCCTGAAAAGCTCACAGCCGTATTCGTAAATACCTGTGATTGAGCCTGTTGCATGATAAGCGTTTGCGGCACAACCGCCGCTGCAATAAAGTCTTGCCCAGCAGTCTTTGCAGTCAGGACGGGCGTATGCATTACAAAGCTTAAATTCGTCCTGAATTTTCGTGTTTGAAACACCGTTAAAGATATCGCCGAGCTTGTACTTTTCATCGCCAACAAATTGATGACAGGGATAGAGGTCGCCCCAAGGTGTTACAGCCATATATTCTGTACCCGAACCGCAACCCGAGATTCTCTTATAAATGCACGGACCGCCTGTAAGGTCAATCATATAATGATAGAATGTGAGCGGTCTGCCCTCTTTTTCACGCTTGAGCATTTCCTTTGCAAGAATTTCGTACTGTTCAAAAAGGATAGGCAAATCGTCATATGTAAGTGCATATGGGTCATCGGGAGCACATACAACCGGCTCCATTGAAAGTTCTGTAAATCCTAAATCTGCCATATGGAAAATATCGTTTGTGAAGTCTGTGTTATTATGTGTATAAGTGCCTCTTACATAGTAACCCTTGTTGCCTCTTTTTTTGACAAATTCCTGAAATTTCGGAACGATAATGTCATAACTGCCCTTGCCGTTTACAGTTTTGCGAAGATGGTCATGCACTTCTTTTCTGCCGTCAAGGCTGAGAACTACATTGTGACATTCTTTGTTTGCAAATTCAATTACATCGTCATCAACAAGCATACCGTTTGTTGTAAGTGTAAAACGGAAGTTTTTGTTGTGTTCTTTTTCAATGCTTCTTGCATAGGCAACAATCTGCTTTACAACATCAAAGTTCATAAGAGGTTCTCCGCCGAAGAAGTCAACCTCAAGGTTTACTCTGCTGCCTGAATTTTCAATGAGAAAGTCAATTGCTCTCTTGCCCACTTCAAAGCTCATAAGCGCTCTCTCGCCGTGGTATTTGCCCTGACTTGCAAAGCAGTATTCGCAGTTAAGGTTACAGGTGTGAGCAATGTGCAGACAAAGTGCTTTGATTACTGTGTTTCTCTTTTTAAAGTCAAATGCAAGGTTTTCATACTTGTCGTCTGTAAAGAGCTTTCCCTGTTTCTCAAGCTCTTTTACATCATCAATGCAGTCGGAGATTTCTTCTTTTGTAATCTCAGGATTGTCTGCATATTTTGAAAGCATTTCGTCGATTATCTGTTCTTTTGTTGCGTTTTTGTACATTGCAATAACATCATAAGCAAGGTCATCGACTGCGTGTACACTGCCGCTGTAAACATCAAGAACTATGTTGTATCCGTTAAGTTTATACTGATGAATCATAATATCTCCGTTAGACAAAAGGAAAGCCGTTAACCCTTTGGGAAAACGGCGATAATCCTTAATAATCAAATTAAAATAGAATTATTTCTCGCTCATGCACTTTTCGCACTGCTGGTTAGCAACGCCGCAAGATGTCTTACAAGCTGACTGGCATGAAGTCTGGCACTCGCCGCAACCGCCTGTCTTAACGCTCTTCTTAAGGTCACGAGTTTCGATAGTTTTAATTCTCTTCATAATAAATCAAACTCCTTGTTAGATTTTGTTAGTTTAATATTATCACACAGTCATTGATTTGTCAATCTTTTTTAACTACGCTTATGTAGTTCGTCATACCGCCTTTTGTTGACATAATCTCAACCTTGCAGGCTGAAAGATATTCAATGTAATTTATAAGTTCCTTGCTTATAATTTCACCGGGTACGATGAGGGGAATTCCGGGTGGATATGCCCAGATATATTCGGCAGAAGTTCTGAATTCCGAATTTTGAAACGGAATAGTTTCTTTGTTGAATTTGTACAACTCGCAGGCATTGAAATTTTTACCTGTATAGAGATTTTTTAACGGAACACGCTCGGTGTCGGCTCCTTTTGAAAGTTCGCTGTCAATTGAAATCAGAGCGTCTGAAAGCATATCAAAAGCTTTTTCGGTGTCACAAACAGATGTCATGACAATTACATAGTCCGAATATGCCATTTCGGTTTCAATCTGATAGTTATTTCGCAGTATTTCGGCAAGCTTTGTTCCCGAAATATTTGCGTTCGCTGTTGAAATTACAATTTTGCCGATATCATAATCAAAATCAGTATCGCTTTTATCATAAATTTTCAGATATTTTAGATTTTCAAGTTTTTCTCTGACCGTTTTAAGATTGCAACAATATTCCTTGAATTTATCTTTGCTGTTTTCGCAGAAATCAAGACATTTTTCGATTGAACTCATTAAAATATATGACGGACTGCTTGTTTCAAATACAGCCAAATTTTCAGCAAGAATTTCAGAAAGCTCGCTGTCATTTGTTATGAGCAATGCAGTTTGAGTTAATGACGGCAAAGTTTTGTGCAGACTCAATACTGCGGCGTCTGCACCGCAGTTAAGTGCTTCATCGGGAAAACTGTCCGAAAACGGAAAATGCGCTCCGTGAGCTTCGTCAACAAGTAATTTTGCTCCGTGTTTGTGACAGATTTCGGAGATTGACTTTATATCCGAAACAACTCCTTCATATGTAGGCGAAGTTATGATCACAAGTCTGATTTCATCATTGTGTTTTGTAAGTTTATCTTCTATATCGCAAGGTGAAACCGATGTAAGAATATTGTATCTGCTGTCTGTATCGGGAAAAATGTAATCGACATTGAGATTAAACAATTCTGCTGAATTATATACAGATTTGTGGCAGTTACGAGCCATTAAGATCTTGTCGCCTTGATTTGTCATTGAGCGAATTGCTGAAAGTATTCCGCCTGTTGAACCGTTAATCAGAATGAAAGCATTTTTTGCATTGTAAAGTTTTGCAGCCTTTTTCTGAATTTCATCAATAACTCCGTTTGGTGAATGGAGATTATCAAAATCATGAATTTCGGTTATGTCGATATTATACGGTATTATACCCTCTTCTGTAATGTCCGTTCTTTTGTGTCCGGGCATATGAAAAGGATATATGCCGCTTTTTGAATAATTTTTAAGCTTGTCGTACAGCATATATCCTCCGATATTTTAAATATTTAGTTTGTACCGAACTCAGCGAGTTCAAGTCCCTTGTTGTGTTCAAGCGCCCAGTTTATGCTCCAGTAGCTTGTAAAGAGCAAAAGATGATTGCCTTTAAGATCCTGAATTTTCTTAGTATCGGACGCAAGGTCGAGAGTTTTCGGATCAATGTCATCGTTTACAATCCAACGGATAAATTCATATGGGAGTGTTTCCATAATGATATCACAGTTGTACTCGTTTTGAAGTCTATATTTAAGAACATCAAACTGAAGTACGCCTACAACGCCAACGATAACTTCCTCCATACCTGCATCAAGCTCCTGGAAAATCTGAATTGCACCTTCCTGTGCAATCTGACTTGTACCCTTGATGAACTGTTTGCGCTTCATTGTGTCTTTCTGACGGACAAGTGCAAAGTGTTCGGGAGCAAATGTAGGAATTCCCCTGAACCTTACCTTGTGTCCCGGTGAACAGATTGTGTCACCGATTGAGAAAATGCCCGGATCAAACACACCGATGATGTCGCCCGCATATGCCTCGTCAACAATTTCTCTTTCCTGAGCCATAATCTGCTGTGGCTGTGAAAGACGCATTTTTTTGTTGCCCTGAACATGGAACACTTCCATATTCTTTTCAAACTTGCCGCTGCAGATGCGCATAAATGCAACTCTGTCACGGTGAGCCTTATTCATGTTTGCCTGAATTTTGAAAACAAATGCAGAGAAAAAGTCTGACATAGGCTCAACCTTTTCATTAACTGTTTCTCTTGGCAGAGGTGGAGTTGTGAGCTGTAAGAACTGTTCAAGGAATGGTTCAACACCAAAGTTTGTAAGAGCCGAACCGAAAAATACAGGAGTAAGCTGACCGTTGCGGACTGCTTCAAGGTCAAATTCATCGCCTGCACCGTCAAGAAGTTCTATTTCATCAAACAAATCCTGCTTATGATAGTAGCCTATTGTATCTTCAAGGGCAGGATCGTCAAGCGTAAGTTCTTTCTTTTCAACTTCTTTCTGACCGTTATTAGCGGTGAAAGCAAGGATTTTCTTAGAATTTCTGTCATACACACCCTTGAATTCCTTACCTGAACCGATTGGCCAGTTTACGGGATAGGTGTGAATTCCGAGAACATTTTCAATGTCTTCAAGAAGGTCAAAAGAATTTTTGGCATCTCTGTCCATCTTGTTGATGAATGTAATGATAGGAATATTACGCATTACACAGACCTTGAAAAGCTTGATAGTCTGTTTCTCAACACCCTTTGAACCGTCAATTACCATTACGGCAGAGTCTGCCGCCATAAGTGTACGGTAGGTATCTTCAGAGAAGTCCTCATGTCCCGGTGTGTCAAGAATATTTATGCAATAACCGTTATATTTAAACTGCAAAACCGATGATGTAACAGAAATACCACGCTGTTTTTCAATTTCCATCCAGTCGGACACAGCATGCTTTGCGGTTCTTTTGCCTTTTACCGAACCTGCAAGGTTAATTGCTCCGCCGTAGAGCAAGAGCTTTTCCGTAAGTGTTGTTTTACCCGCATCAGGATGCGAAATAATCGCAAAGGTTCTGCGCTTGCTGATTTCTTCTTTAAATGAACTCATATCTTTCTTCCCTTCGGAGGTTAAGTATATCCACAATTTTATATTTTACTATTTTTGGATGGTATATGTCAATAAAGAATGAAGAAAATGTGAGAAAAATAATTGCTACAAAAACTTGACAAATTTGTAAATATATTGTAATATATTGGTACAGAAGGACTTAATGTGATTTTTCCTATTTTTTCATATACCTTCCAAATCGAGGCAGAAACTTGTGTTTCTGCCTCAAAATCATTTATGAGGTTTTTTATGAGTAATTCTATCGGTCTTTACATTCACATACCATTTTGTAAGCACAAATGTCCGTATTGCGATTTTTTCAGCGGCAATGCAGATGAAAATGCTTTCGATAATTATGTGATTGAATTAAAAGATAAAATAAAATACTGGTCTGAAAAAGCCAAAAGAGATGTTGCAACCGTATATTTCGGCGGCGGTACGCCGAGTGTTTTGGGTGCAGACAGACTTTGTGATATTCTTGATTTTATCAAGTTTAATTTTAATATTCAAAATAATGCCGAGATTACGGTTGAAGTCAATCCCGACTCCGCCAAAACTATTGATTTTGAAAAAATGTATGCCTGCGGATTCAATCGCATTTCAATGGGAATGCAGACTGCTGTTGAAGATGAATTAAGGCTGCTTGGGAGAATTCACAGCATTGATGATGCAAAGACTTCTGTTGAAAGGGCTAAAAGTGCGGGATTTAATAATATTTCACTTGATTTGATGATGGGAATCCCTAATCAGACAATTGAAAGCCTTGAAAAATCAATCAGTTTCTGTGCCGATTGCAAAGTTACTCATATTTCATCATACATTTTGAAAATCGAGGAGAATACTCCGTTTTATAAGGTGCAAAATAAACTTAAGCTTGCCGATGATGATATGCAGGCTGAAATGTATCTGAAAGCTGTTGAAATGCTTGATTCTCTCGGGTACAAGCAATATGAAATTTCTAATTTTGCAAAACAGGGTTATGAAAGCCGACATAATACCAATTACTGGAGATGCGGTGAATATATCGGCATAGGTCCGTCCGCACACTCATTTTTTGAGGGCAAAAGGTTCTTTTATTCGAGAAGCATGGATGATTTTAATAACAATAAGCTGTCTTTTGAAGGTACGGGCGGAGATGAGGAGGAATTTATTATGCTCTCGCTCAGGCTGAAAAGCGGTCTTAATTATTCTGAATTTGAGGAAAAATTCGGATACACCCTCCCCTCTTACATTATCAAAAAAGCTAAAGAGTATGAAAAATACGGCTATACAAATGTTACGGATAAGTCAATCAGCTTTACACCGAAAGGTTTTCTTGTTTCAAATTCAATAATCAGTGAACTGATATAAAAAACGCTCCGAGAATAAATTCGGAGCGTTAATTTTATGTTATGAATTTGTATGTCAGATTAGTACAATGAAGAGTATGAACCGCCGCCGATGAGCGATGTAAGAACACTTGTTGCAAATGTACTTGTGTTAAATGACCACATAGTAAGTTCTGCGCCGATGAAGAATACAATCATAAATGCAACGGCAACGATGAGTGTGAGAATTAAAGTGAATAATGCAGAGTTCTTTGCTTCGGGAACATTATCTTTTACCTGATTTACAAGTGAAATAACAAGGTAAAGCATAACGATTACGAAGAAGAACAGGAACATATATACGCTGATTAACGCGCAAAGACCTGCCAAAATCCAACCGATTGATGCCGGAATAGATTCAATTGAAAATGTGATGAATGAATCAATAAATGCTTTGGCTGTGTTTTCTTCGGTTTTGTATTTCTTTACATATGCAAAGAGAATAACAGAATAGAAGCCGCCGATAAGGACAGCAGTAACAAGACTTACAAGAAGTGTTTTCGGAAAATCAAGTCCGCTCATAGAAAGCATAAGAAACATATTGCCAAGAATGAGTGCAATAAAGAAAATTGCCAAGAAAAGAGCGCCGAGAACGATGTCTTTTTCAGACTTTGCTGTTTTGATAACAGTTTTGGAATCCTTAAAGAATGAAGTGAACACAACAGGAATGTTCTTTAAAGCCTTAACAAAAGCATTTTCCCCAATGGGTGCTGTGTTATTTACGGCATAAGGCGACTGCTGTGTCTGTGGGCTTTGCGGCTGTGCATACTGTTGCTGAACAGGGTTCTGATACTGTGGCTGTTGTGGTTGAACAGGCTGCTGGTACTGAGGCTGTGCCTGTGCATTTGCCTGCTGAGCCTGTGCTTGAGCGGCTCTTGACTTTTCGCAGTTGCAAACAGCATTGTCTTCAAGCTGTGCTCCGCAATATTTACAGAATTTCATTGTGATTCCTCCAAGATAAAATAATATGTAACAGGTCTTATAGCTACCTGTTGTTTGTTTATTGAGAAGTGATAACATCAACGCTCACATTATATCACAAATTACAGCAATAATTCAATGTTTCTTACAATTTTTTAATTTTTTACACTATAGAAAATTATATGTTAAAATAATGAAATGATGTACAGTTCGCAAATAATGACAATAAAACAGCGGCAAAAACTATAAACTTTAGTTTTTGCCGCTGTGGTTTAGTAATAATACCTTATAAATTTTATATTGTAGTAATCACAGGTTGTGATGTCGTTGGTGTCAATCTCATTTATAAGGATATAATCCTGGGCAACACCTAAAAGATAGCCTGTTTTCTGAACAATTGTGTTTGCTCCCATGAGAAAATCAACGGTGATTCTTCTTCCGATTTGTGTTCGCATAAAACCGTTGTGATATCTCAGATTTTCGGCTGTTACAGGAAACGGATATTGATAATCACTCATCGACATTCCAATATTCTGCCTTATCGGCGTTGCAACGGTGGCACCGGGGCTCGCCGTTGTAGCAGGGGTTACAGGCAAAACAGGTATAGATGCATCTATTTTTTTTAAGTCCTTAATGAACGGTATATTTTGAAGACTTCCGCTGTATTTATTTATATTTTCAGGTTGTTCTTCTGATGTACTTCCGCCCTCTTCATATGCTATTTCTGCCTGTTCAAGCGAGGGATTGTCATTTGATTTTTGAACTTTTTCTGTCTTATCGGGGTGTGCAACAGACGGTGCACCCGGATTATGTCGCATAATTTCGTCAATCGCAGGAATATAACATCCGATATCCGCTGTGTTTGACGGACATGAATTGTTGAGGCAGGCTTTGTTTTTGTCAAGTCCGTAATGATGTTCGGGATTAATCTGATTTGCCGTAGGAGTTGTATTAACTGCCATATTTGAAGAATTATCCATTAAGCTATGCTCCTTTATGTTTTGGAATAAGCCTCGGTAGGCGAATAAAAGCAATGATCCCCTACCCTGTTGTAAATTACTCCGTTGTTTGACGGAAAAAATGTTGGGCAGGTATCTGAAAATGGATTAAAATAGAAAATTGAATTTCCGACAGATGAATCGGTATTGCCCGCCAATGCCCAATCGGCAATGTTATAGTGAATTTCGTCAGGGCGTATATTGTAAACATTCTGAGGATTATATTGTCCTCCGACAGTTGTTTTAAGACAGGTAAATTGATTTGGTTGTTCCATTATGGCACGGAAATCTCCGCCCTTGCTGACTCTTGCAAATTCCCCGTTTGGAACACGGGTTCGGTTTACAATTACTGATGCAACGGCACGCATTCCGTTTTCACCTTCCCCACCTGCCTCACATTTTAAAAGCCTTGCAAGCAATTCTCTTGTACTCAATGCCACCTTTTTTCACCAACCGTTATTTTATTCAATGATATTTTATGCATAAAATAACTTGTTGTTACAAAGAAAAAGCTTGCGATAAATGTGTTATTCACACAGACAGAAAATTCTGTTTTATAGTAGCAACTCAGACGGTGTTCGATAATCTTTTGAGATGCCAACTACAACATTTATTCAGATTAGCTGTTGCTGTCTACCGCTTTACTTGCTTTTGCAGGGCTATTTTGCCAATCACCGAACCATCAGATAAATTGTATGCTTTGAGTAATATTATTGATTTTTTATTGACACTATCATCAATAGTGCGTATAATGATATCAGGACCCGAATTTTTAAGTCGGCTGGGTAATTGGTACCCTGACTTCTTAAAAATATTCTGGGTTCTTTTTTGTCTAAATACTTTCTTGCTATCATAATTGTTTTCCTCTAATTTAATTATAAAATTTGCGATTTTGTTGCCATCGGTTTTATTATAATCTATATTTCCGATTGCATAAACCTTTTCTAAAGGATTATCGTCAAAAGTATTGTCGTAGATGACTAATTTGTATTGATACTTTGAGTTTTCTTCACACTCAACAAGAATTGAGTTATCATTTATTCTTAATCCCGAATCAAGTCCTGTTGACATAGCGTGCGTGAATTTCCGCCATTCTTCTGCCGTTAAGACTTCAGAGAACTTTCCACCGTGTTTAGGATTTATTACAAATCAGAATATTACCAAGTTAGAATGCAATGAATATCAAAAAGAAGTGGGACTGCAATCATAACAGGATTTTTAGATTATACTTATCAATAAATACAGGGCGTGAAAATAATTAGCCACTTGTAAATATCATATACTCGAATTTTTTGGATTTCCCCCCGACTATTGATATTGAGCAAAAAAACACCGTAATTCTAACAGAACTACGGTGTTTTTTATGGCGGAGACGGAGGGATTCGAACCCTCGTCCCTCAAGGGGCATCATGATTTCGAGTTTTATAGGTCAATGGTTGTTTAGTGATTTTTGAAGGTGGTTTCGGGCGACTTTGTATTTGCCGAAAATGCTTGATATTAAAGGCTTTTTTGGCGGTTGCACCGCAGAAATCCCGAGAAATAAGGAAAGTTCGAATAACGGCAGTTTCGCTGTTTTTGGAAAGAACAGGCACTATTTTGGAAAGAACTGCGGAAAGAACAGAATAAACATACCAACAACGGCAATACACGGGAAAAACCCACACCGACAAAAATATTTTCGAGGTGTATTGCTATGAATGAAACCGCAATCAACTGGGATTCGATTCCCGATATTATTACCAAAGACCAACTCTATCAAATCTGCCACATCAGTAAATCAACGGCTTTGTATCTGCTGCGAAGCGGAAAGATACCGTGCGAATACACGGGCAAGAAAACTCGCTGTTACAAAATCAAAAAGGCGGATGTTATTACATATCTTGAAAAGAGAAAAGTATTTCCCGAATCCTATTCCGCACCGGCAGGTTGGTACAAGGGGAATTATGCCGTCAAAATGAGCGCCGAAGTACCCGAACAGACTCTTGAAAATATGAAGCTGTATTACACGGAGCTTTTTGCACAATATCCCGATGTGCTGACCGCGAGCGAAATTTCAAAAGTAATCGGCTACGGCACAACGTCAATCAATAATTGGTGCAAGAAAGGACATCTTAAAGCATTCAAAAGAAACAATATGAATCACATTCCGAAAGTCTACTTGATAGAATTCTGCTGTTCAATATACTTTCGCACTATCACCCGAAAATCTGATTGGCATATCCGGGCGCTTCAAGAATTCCCTCGTTGGCAAGTTATACGAGGATTTAAAACAAAAGAGTGATTATTCGCTGTAAAAAGTGGCACAGATTTGGAAATGTTCACTGTAATTTTTGGCACAGGCAAAATTTACAAATTCATAAATCGCACATTCGAAAAAGAGAACCTCTTTTGATACAATTTAAGTATCAAAGGAGGTTTTTACTATGACTGACACATTATTTGAACAACTCGGCGGTGCATACACGCAACAAGGCGATTATCTACTGCCGAACCTAGCTTTACCGGCGGAAAAAGAAACGGGTAATATCGGCGTGTGGGCATTAAGGCACAAACGATATTTGAAACAACATCATAAGGTGCTGTACTATAATTTACTCACATCCGGCAAGCTCCATTCCCACCTCGCCGATACCGAAGAGCAGGCACAACAACTTTTTCTCCGGCTGGTAAAAGAATACGCCGAAAAAGAAGGCGTAACCGAACAACTCAAATCCGCCGACCCAATGGCTTGGGTGCGGCAAATGAACAATATCCGTAGCAGAGCGGCTGAGATTATCAACGAAGAGGTGGTGTTTGAATAGGTATCTAATATATAGAAAAGCGACAACTGGGAGACCTGCTGTCGCTTTTAACATATTTACTGATGGTCAAAGTTATTATATTATTTTATGCCAATATTGTTATACCGCTGTTACAAGTTCCAACACATCAATTGTAGTTGAAAATACACCTATGGTAGCACCATTTGAATCAAAAAAATTCAACCTCAAAATTAGTGCCATCGTATTCTAAAACGATAGTGCCTTCAGTTACAACTGGCAAATCGTTATAATTTGCAGTCAATCTTACGACATCTAATTCTTTCATTTTCCTACTTAACCTCAACTTTTTGTAGTTTCTCAGCTTTATAGGCGATAACATAAACAGTATAAAGATAACTTTTAGAAATCAAACGCAAAATATTTAAAAGTTATCTACCCGTTTGATTCATTCAGCATATTCAAAATATTAAGTAGGGGCTTAAAGCCAGTAAAATCAATTTTTTCGTAATTTTGAAATATGTATTTGGAAAATATATCTTTGTTATAATACTTTTGTGGATTTTCGTCCTTCCTAGAAAACTTTCTGCCTCCAATTTCAATATTTAAAGTTTCTTCAGAAAAAAGGTCTTCCAATTCACACTCGCTTTTACCCAAAGGTAATGGAACGGATACCAAATTTAACTTGCAGTTTGGTTCTAATAGCACATAATTTTCTTTTTCAAGTTGCTCTTTTTTTAGCTCACACAATTCGGTATAGCCGATAAACTTATTCAGCGGGCGTTTGGTATTCTTTTCGTTATCAAACAGCATAATGGTCGGGTGCGGCGAGAACTCAGTTTTATATTTTAGAAAATAATTGCAGAGATTATCTAATCCATTTTTACCAACAAAATAGTTATATAAGGATTTCATCGCATCAGCACCATCTAATCCCATCCCGAAGAAATAACTCCAATGCCTTGATCGTGAAAAGAAAGATAAATGATAGCGAAATTTTCCATTTGAATCTTTTGTAATTAATTTGGGATATTCTTTATATAAACTTTTGAGTGCAGCTTTTATATATAGCACGTCAGTTTTTCCTTCTGTAATTAAAAGCATTTGTTTGTTTGCAACGAAATATTTATAGAAAAGAAAATTCCTATAATCAGTTTCTTTCCCGGATAGTGAGCGATAATTATGTTTTGCACCGCTAATATCATGCTTATTACAGTAAAACTCTATTTGATCTATGAACGACAACCTACCTTCAAGTTGTGCAATCGTCCCATTTTCGCCATCTACCTTAAATTCCCCTGTCGTATACAAAGTGTGCAACATGGCTCGTGTTGCTCTATAAAAATCACGTGGAATATTTATTTTCTGATTGACAACTAGTCCTGTTACCATTTGGCGTGAATCACGATATATAAGTCTAGTTTTTTCTTCATTTATTGAAAATCCGGATTTTTCGATTTCTTTTTTTAGAGCTTCAAAAAATTCATCTTTTTTATCTAAAAAATCCTTATTATTGGTTGAAAAAGTTAGATCATCTGCGTATCTTGTATAATCTAATTTATATTTTTTTGCAATTTTTAACACATGAATATCAAGCGCTTGACAAATTAAATTAGTAATTATAGGAGATGAAGGTGCACCTTGTGGCAAAATACCCTTATAACATGCAATTTGAGCGATAGTTACTGCAACTTCTTTAGGCAAGTTGAAGTAACGATTTGATAAAAAATATCCAAAAACCCTACCAAAGTGAAATGAATTAAAAAAGTTGTTTAAATCAACGCAAAAAATAAACCGCTTATTTTTGTGGATTCTAGCATTAGAAACAATACTTTTATTTTTTTCAAAAGCATGAGAAATATTAGCCTTAATGCCGTTTTCTTTTCGAAGTAGTGTCTGATATTCGTATAGGGCATTTGTTAATTTGCGTTGTATAATCTTTAGTGCACCCGAGGGAGCATAAATATTACGCAAAGTTCCATCTTTTTTGGGTATATCAAAAGAAGAGTAGAAAGACTCTACTCTTGCTTCAAAGAGAACATATGTCAATGTTTTTCTCTGTATTCCTAAAAAGTCCGCCAGTTGGTTACGTGATTGTATTTCATTAAACTTCATTCTTTTTACCTCGAAAAAGAAATAAGCGTGCAACAACTCATTACGCAAATAGCATATAACATCAATATATGATGATCTAAAAAGCGATAAAGAGGCAAACTCCCTGCCATTTTAGTCAACGCTTGCGAAACACAAGCACAAAATCTTGTTGCACGCTTATTAAATTATACCACTTTTGAAACAACTTTTCAATTCGATGAATTGAAAACTAAAGAAAATATTTTGTTATGCGATTAATTATAGAAGGTGGCAGAAGTTCAATTTACATAAAGTACCTAAAATCATAGGATTTATCAAAAAGGACTTCATTTTGTTTGGACATTCTCGAAAGAACTTTGGCAAAATCTAGGGTAACAGGTAATGATTTATACAAACTATCTCCGCTGTTCCAGTTCATTTTAGTCAACATTAGAATTTCTTCTGCTAAAATTCCACCTTCCGATTGCCCCCAAAAGCGTTTGACAACCAGTGGTGCTGGAATGCCTCGTCCACCTTTGAAATAATTATATGAACCAGTCCATTCAGGTATATTAAGAGAACCGTGCGTCCAAATTAAAAAACTATCTTTATTGGTTGGTATTACAGTGCCTCGTTTAATAGCAAAATTTTCTGCCTGTTGAGTTGCTTGCATACCAAAGCGGATAGCTCGCCACGGAGAATGCTCTTGAATCTGCAACAATTCAACATCCACACCTTCGAAAGCCTGTGTTATTCCGATTATCTCTTCTTTCATAAAAGGTGTTGTTTTGTGAATTACCACACGATTGAGCTTAGCCGTAGGACAGCAATGATAATAGCTTTCTCGTAACTCTATCATCATTTCACGAGCTTCATTTCTGTCCATATAAGGATTTGATTTTTCAAAAAAGCAAGGGTTTTTAATTTTTCTTAAAATCATTCTAATACCAGTTCCAGTAGAATCAAATAGTTGACTACAGCCAATGCAGATACCCTGCTTTTCGGACTTTGCATATCCAATACCTATATATGCCGTGTCATCTGAAATTGATCTAGGGTGCCATAGTATACCTTGTGATTTAGCATAAAGGCTTGTTGAGAGGCCCCAAAGAACTTTACAAGTATCATAAGCATTAGTTGAGCGTTCTTCGATAAATTGAACACTAATTCCTTTATCAGCGGCGTAAA
>ULNX01028136.1_pt1 | contig 31031 bp, 23 predicted proteins | sample 1952061 | NCBI WGS metagenome assembly ULNX01 (sample SAMEA4835588, study PRJEB28245) | human gut metagenome | biome: gut microbiome; material: fecal sample | place: Denmark | collected 2008 | reverse complement strand
TTATAAAAATGGTACTAACAACAACACTCATGTGTATATTGTCCACCATTTTCTCTTGTTCCTGGTAAATATGATTTTATATATCCTGGGTTCAAATTTCCATTTTCAAAAGGTGGGTCTAATAATTTAATAATTCCATTATTTTTATCAACTAAATGATTTTCTAAACTTTCAATTGCAGTATATTTTTTATCTTCATCTCCTGCATTTGAAATTATAGACCAACTTTGAGCAATACTATCAATTTTACATTCTTGGTTATGAATTGTTCCTAAAACTGTTCCATCATCACAAAAAGCTCTTTTGTACCATCTACCATCCCAAGCATTAGCATTTAAATTTTTCTTTAATTCATTTGCTGTTTCTATAAAATATTTTTTTGTTTCTTCATCATTTTTATATTCGCATATTTCAGAAAATTTTATTAGAACATCATATAAGAAAAATCCAAGCCATACACTTTCACCTTTTCCTTTTGTACCAACATTACTAAATCCATCGTTCCAATCACCAGAGCCAATTTTAGGTAATCCATTTTCACCAAAATTACACGCCTTTTTTATTGCTTTAATACAATGATTATATATTGGCTCTTTTATATCAGACTTTTGAAATAAATCATATCTTTCATTTTCACCATCTTTAAGCTCTTCACCAATTAAATAATTCGTTTCTATATCTAAAATTCCATAATCATTAGTAAATTTTATATAATCATAAGTCACATAAGCAAGCCATACTAAATCATCAGAAAATTTCGTTCTTATTCCTCTTCCTGTTTCTTCGTGCCACCAATGTAATACATCACCTTCAATAAATTGATGACAGCTATTTCTTATTATTTGATTTTTTGTTATATCTGAATCCACATATTTTAAACACATTGTGTCTTGTAATTGGTCTCTAAAACCATATGCTCCACCAGATTGGTAAAATCCTGTCCTTCCATATAATCTACTACATAAAGTTTGATATAAAAGCCACCCATTAAGCATTATATTTATTGAATCATTCGGAGTTTTTACTACCAACTTATTTGTTAAATCTTCCCAATATTTTATTACTGCATTATATTCGTGAGTACACTTATCTACTTTACTATATTTATAAGCTATATCTTTACAATTAATATCATTTTCCTCTGCTCCTATAACTAATGAAATATCTTTATAGCCTAATGCATCAATTTCGAGTTCGATATTTAATGCAATAATTCCATTACAATTTATTGAGTTCACACCAGAAAACTTTTCAATTTTTATTCCATCCGGATTTGACAAATTGCCATCTCCAAAAAACTCTTTTTTACTTCCTGTATATGATTTAATTTTTTCACTAGATGAAATATACATATAGTATTGGAAGTCCTGATTTATAACATTTTTAGCAGTTATTGTATTGCTATTTGTATCAAATTTTAAATTTATAAATCCATTACTTTTTATCTCATCTTCATCTAAAACAGATTTTATATAATACGTTAATTTTAATTTTCTTTTTTGTGGTAATAAGTTTTTTAAATGAATTATATTTACTTTTGCATTATCGTCTTTTGGAACAAAAGTATCTATTTCTTGATAAATATCATCACTTGAATGAATATATTTTGCATATCCTAATCCATATTTTATATAATACTCATTTTCATCTGGCATAGGACTTGACGTAACAGACCAGTTAATATTTTTTTCCTTATCTTGTAAATATATAACTTCAGATGGAGTATCTAAAACTGGATCATTGCTCCAAGCAGTTAATCTATTCAATCTAGAATTTTTATACCAAGTATAACCCCCCATTGCCTCTGTTACAACTGTACCAAAGGATTTATTTGCCATAATATGACTCCACACTAATGGCGTTTTCTTGTTTTTATTAACATTTATTATATACTCTTTTCCATCACTACTAAATCCACCATATTCATTAAAAAATTTCAATTTTTCTAAATTCATTTTATAATTTGATATATTAGCTTTTTCATTTTTACTTTTATTATCTCTACTTTGATATTTAATATTTTTTAGTGCTTTACTATATTCATAATTATACTCATCAAGTTGATTAGATATATTTCCATAATTCCCAGATAAAATTAAATCTGCTCTAAAGCTTAAAAATTCTTTATCATCATTACTTAAATTATTTAACACAAACACCTTGCCATTATTAGAATTTGATAAATTATGATTCCATATTACTTCATTTATTGACTCTTGAATATAATTCTCGTATGATTCTTTTTCTTCATTTAAAATTATTAAATCAATATTTATATTTTGAATTTTATAAAATTCATATGCTTTTACAACTGTTTCAACAATATCTATTTCTGATATTTCCTTTATTTTTACAAGTATTATTGGATTATCTCCTGATATTCCAAACTTCCATAATTCATTTGTTGGATATAACTTATTTTCATTAAATTTTACTAATTTATTTTCACATTTTAATAAAACCTGTGATAAAATTCGTTGATATAAATTTACATCTTTTCCGTGTATTCCTAAATATTGAATTTTCGCTTCTATCTGTGCTTTAGATAAATTAAATGCTCTTTCAATATTTTCATTATTCATATATTTTTTTACATTTTTTACAGCATCATCTTTATTTTCAGAAACTCCTATAATTAAACTCATTACGCACTCTTCATTACCTTTTAGTTCAATCGAATTTCTAAAAGCAATAATTGGATTAGTTGTATTTTCAATAGTTTTAGAAAATGGTTTTGATTCTTTTATAAGCTCTGGTATGTCAAAATTTTGTCTTCCACATAAATTCTTTCTATCTAATTCAAATTCCATTTCTCCTGTAATTGATTTATCTGAAAATAAACTAATTGCCAAATATAAATCTTCGTAGTGTTCATCTCTGGCTTTCCTTTTAGCAATTATTATTCCATCTTCTAGTTCAAATGATAAAAATAAGTTATTAAATGCTTTATGTGCATATTCTTGGCTTTTTCCTGATATTACAGGTTCAATTACACTTGATATTTCTAATATTTCATCATCATTGCCAATATTTTTAAGCTCTAATCTTCGTATTTCTACAGGCTCTTCTGGTGCAATAATTACTGACATTGTTGTTTTAATATTACCATCATTTCTAGAAAATTTTGCCTTATCTGGATAAAAACAAACATTATATTTTTCTGACTTATTTATATAACTTAAATTAGCTGGTGACCAAATATTTTTATTCTTTATATTTTTAATAAAGAAATAAATTCCTTGGTTATTATCACTTGTTCTTTTATATCTGTTAACAATTTTATTTTTATAACTACTAACACCATTTCCGTTTTTATCTATTAAAATAGAATAATCATTATTTGATATTAAATTAAATTCATTTATATCCTCATTCTTTTTATCAAAACATCTTTCAGAATAATAATCATAATCAATATATTTTATTTTTTCAACTTTTTCTTTCTTCTCTTTTGTTATAATTACATTATCTGGCATTCTTTCTTGAAGTAAAATATCCACTGCCTCAATTTCAGGATTTTCAAAAAAACGATTTTGAAAAATATTATTCTTTACCAAATTATCTATTGATAATAATATTAAACCTTGATGATGTGCCATATATGTTTTTACAATAGAATATTTTTTGCCTTTTTCAACTCTACTTGGAGTATAATCAATAGATTCATAAAAACCATATTTATTGTACATTCCACTTTGCTCTAAAATTTTTATATTATTTAAAACTTGTTTTGGTACATCATTAATTGCCAAAATTGTTCCATATGATGACACAACCATTTCATCTGCCAAGCCTCTTTTTAAGCCAAGCCACGGTATTCCAAATGCTTTATATTGATAATTTCCATTTAAATCCTTTAAATTAAATGCAGCTTCTGAAATTCCCCAAGTTATTCCTAATTTTTTTGCATATTCCATTTGACTCATTATCATAAATTTACACGATTCATCTAATAAACTATTTGGATATCTTTTAATATTTACTGTTGGCATTAAATACTCAAATGCAGTTCCAGACCACGATATAAGGCCCTTATATTTATTTAATATTGTTAATGTCCTACTTAAATTTTTCCAATGTTTCGCAGATATATCTTTTTTTGCAATTGCAACTAAACTAGCTTGTCTTGCTTCAGATGCAAGTAAATCATAATATGAATCAGTAAGCTTATTTTCTTCTACATTATATCCAATTGAAAATAGTCCATTTTTTTCATCAAACAAAACTTTAAAATTTGTTTCATTAATTAAATTATCAATAATATTTATTAAATTATTTATTCTTTCATCTTTATCTGTTTCATTTTCAAAAAACTGTTTTAATACATATAAATACCCAACAAAATTTCCACTATCCACAGAAGAAACATATCTTGGAATCAATGGTAACAAAGTTTTTATATTATACCAATTATATAAATGTCCATTCCATTTTGGTAATTTTACAATTGAATTTATCATTTTTTCTAGCAAATTAATTGTATTTTCTTTTGTTTCATATTTTAAATCATAGCTTGCAACAACACTCAATAATGCTAATCCAATATTAGTTGGTGATGTTCTATAAACAACTTTTTCTTTTCTGTTTTCTTGGTAATTATCTGGTGGTAAAAAATTGCTTTTTTCATTTAAATTATCTTTAAAATATTGCCACGTTTTTTTACCAATTTCAATAATATATTCCTGCTCTTGTTTATCTAATTCATCAAATTTTTTCTTCTGTTTAATTGGTATACTAATATAGTTCATAATAATCGGACATATAAGCCATAATGCACTTATCATAATGTATACTAGATTACTATTTATTATTGCTCCTATCATTAAGCCAGCTCCTAATATTACATTTGGTAACATATTAGTATAATAAGCAATTAATCCCGACTTAGATAATTTTTCTGCTTCCTCTGCTGTAGTCCATTCTAGTAAATGTTTTTTAGATTTAATCATTCTGTATAAAGACTTAATTCCTGCACTAAGTGACAAATATGCTTTATCTGGAATTAAAGAAATATCTATAAAAGTTTTTATTATAATTGACCAAATTTCGCTTATTTCTTTCGAGTATTTTTTTTGATTAAATTGACCATTTTTCTTATATAAAACTTTATTTATCGCATCTAAAATATATGGTATTATCACAGAAATAATTGCAATTGTTGTTATCCATTTGCTTTTAATTATTAAATTTAAAAATAATAAAATAACAACACAAACTTCAGAAAGGCTTCGGTTAATATTATCTAATATTTTGTATTTAGATAATATATTTAACCTTTTTTTCATAAGCCATAAAATTATTTGATAATCCCCTCTTATCCATCTGTGTAAACGTGTTTTATATGCATTATATGTTGTAGGATAACCATCCATTAAAACTACATCAGATGCTAAACCACATCTAGCATAACACCCCTCTAATAAATCGTGACTTAACACTGTATTTTCTGGTATTTCTCCATCCAAAACTTCTGAAAAAACTTTTAAATCATAAATACCTTTACCAGTAAAAATTCCTTCACCAAAATTATCATAATAAAAGTCAGAAATTGCATTTGTGTATGAATCTGTACCTCCAAGCCCTGAAAATATTTTTGTAAAAATGCTTTTTCTTGTTTCTAATAAACCAATACCAATTCGTGGTTGCATAATTCCAAAACCATCAATAACCAATGTTTTTTCCTCATTTAGAATAGGTTTATTTAAAATATGCGCCATTGCCCCAACAAGCTCTAAACCTGTATTTAAAACTAAGTTCGTATCTGAATCTAATGTTATTATATATTTAATTTTGGGTAACTGTTTTCCACTATCTTTCACCATTTCTAATGTATTTTCTGCAAAACAATTTGGTCTTTTCCCAAGCATATATTCATTAAACTGAGTAAGTAAACCTCTTTTTCTTTCCCAGCCCAAATAGCAATTTTCAGATTTATTCCATAATCTTTTTCTATATACAAAATTAAATTTAGGAAAATTTGCATCTGGATATTTTGCATTTAATTTATTGCATTCTTCAATTCCGCTCTTAATTATTTCATCATCAAAATCCTCTTTTTCTTTTTTTGAACTACTACAATCTCCTAATAAAGTAAAATAAATATTTTCGCTTTTGTTTGCAATAAAAAATACCTCTAATTTTTTCATAATTTCTTTTACTTTTTCTTTGCTTTTAACAATTGTAGGAATAACGACCATTGTCGCATACTCATTAGGAATTCCTGATGAAAAATCTAACTTAGGAATTAATTTTGGTGTTACAACTTTTCCAGAAATATATTGAATTATTTTTACAAATATACTTTTTATAGGAATAATTAACAATAAAAAAGCAATTATTGCTATTGCAAAATTATTTAATTTTACATTGATATACCAACCAATAATGCACGAAATTATTACACTAAGTATCGAAACACCTTCAATATATAATTTCGCCTTTGATTTTCTATTTTTAATTTTTACTTTTTTATTTAATAAACACGAATATAGCTCAGATTTTCCATCTGAAATTAAAAAATATCCGACGTGTGATTTTTTAGTATTACTTCCATCTTCCCCAAAATACTTATTTGCTAGATCAACACATTTTTGTGCAATATATAGCTCTGAAATTTTTGTTTTTTTAGATATTTTTTCAATGCTATTTCTATAATATTCCTTTGTTTTATAATCCATATTATCATATATTCCAGCTGGATCTAATTTTAATACCTCTTCAACTCCATTTATATTATCAAAAATTTCTATAAAGCTTAGTCTATTTAATACATTTATACTTGTTATTGCATTACCAATAGATATTTTTTTAGTTGCAATATCAAAATGCTCTCTATTAATACAATCCAAAATAGTACTTCCCATTTTATTAACTTGCTCTTCTAAAATTTCAACATAGCTATATGCTTTTTTGCCGTATTTTTTTAATCTATATGACATATATTCAATAAATGGATATTTTGATTCAACACTTTGCTCTATTTTTAAATTGTAATTATATGGCAACTTAAATTCCTGACTAGTTTTAAATTCAACTAATCTAGTAACAATATTTTCAACTTTACGCTTTTGCATTTGTGATAAATATATTTTTTCACAAATTAATCTAATTTTTTCAATTAAGGCTATTTGCAAAAAAGTGCTAACACTCCATAGCTCTTCCATACTCAAATTTTTTTTATTTTGATAGCTTAATAAAAATTTTTCTAAATTATCACCATTAATTTTTCCATCTGTATACGACACTATTTCTTTGGCAAGTACATACACTCTTGCAAACCCTTTATATTGGCCATTAGCAATTCCAACAAAATTAACATATTTTTTTACAGATAAATCTCTAATTATAATTTTTGCATTTTTTTCAATTATATAAAAATTGTCTAAAATCCATTCACCTGCTGGATGGATTGGTATTTTGTTTTTTAAATCTTCTGTCAAAAAATTATATATATCTAATATAAATTTTAAATTTTCTTTTAATCTAGGTATTGGGTATGTTCTTTTATCAGATTTAGATTTTAAAATTTGATCTGCAGCAAGTTTTTGTAAATAAATTTCTAATTGTTCACTATTTAAAAGAGCTCCGCCTACATCTAAAATTTTACATTTCTTCATCAAAAAATTTCCACTCCTTGTAAATATGTTTTCACATATTTTCTCCAGAAGTAGAAATTTTTATACTTTTTTTATTATTTTTACTAAAATGAAGACAATAAAAAAACTTGAAGTTATCATTTAACAGATAACTTATTTCCACATTTTTCAAAAAATGAAATACCAAAAAGCTTAATTTAAATTATAATTTTCTATCCTCAAAATTTAATTTACTAATTGAGAAAAATATAATATAATCTAGAAAATTAATTTTGAAAGGGATGTACATTATGGCATTTGACGGTATTGTTACAAGTAATGTTGTAGCAGAATTAAACACCTGCTTAATTGGAGGAAAAATTAATAAGGTTTTTGAACCAAATAAAAATGAAGTTATTTTGGGTATTTATTCTCACGGAGTTAATTACGCATTAAATTTTTCAATTGCATCTGACTCTTATAGAATAAATTTAACAACACATGCGAAACCCAATCCTTTGAACGCTCCTGGATTTTGTATGCTTTTACGAAAACATTTAATTGGGGCTAAAATAAAAAAAATTTATACTATAGGACTTGAAAGAATTGTATATATAGAGCTTGAGTGTTTTAATGAATTAAATGACTTAGTTAATAAAAAATTAATAATTGAGCTTATGGGAAAACACAGTAACATAATTTTAGTAAATGACAATAATATGATAATAGACAGTTTAAGGCACTTATCTATTGAAGAACATTCATCAAGAGACATTTTACCTGCACATGAATATTCAGCACCAGAAAATACAAAAATTGATTTTAAATCACTAAAAACTTTTGACGAATTTTATAAACTAACAAGTAATCTAACTAACTTAGACGCAGGTATTTCAAAAATTTTTATAGGAATAAGCAAATTATATATTCAAAGTATTATTGAAGAATGTAATATAGATAACGCTGTAACTACAAGCAATTTAAAAACTGTATATAAATATATTTCTGAAACAATTGAAAATATTGGAAAAACAAATATTTCTTTAAAACCATTCAAAAAAGATTTTACAATTGCACAAGAAAAGCATGAAGATACATTACAATCCAACTTTTTTATTGACGATTTCTACACAGAAAAAGAAAACAATTTACTTTTCTTATCATATAGAAATAATATATTAAAATTAGTATTATCAACATTAACAAAAATAAAGAAAAAATTGTTAAACATTAATAGCAAACAAGCAGATTGCAAAAACATGGATACATATAAGCTATATGGAGAACTACTAACAGCAAATATGTATCAATTCAAGGAATTCACTGAAAACATTGTAAAAGTTCCAAATTATTACAATAATAATGAATTAATAGATATACCTGTAGACCCAAACAAAACACCTTCGTATAATGCGAAAAACTATTTTAAGAAATATAATAAATTAAAAAACACTTTACTTGTAATAGCAGAGCAAAAAAAGGAAACAGAATCAGAGCTAGACTACTTAGAAAGTATAATTTATGAATTAGATACTGCCAAAACAATTCCTGATATAGATGAAATTTATACAGAAATATCAGAAAATCCACTATTTGAAAGGTCCCACTTAAAATCTAATACAAAAGTAACAAAACAAAAACAAAAAAATAAAAAATTGGATAAAACATATACACCAATAGAATATAAAATAGAAAATTATACCTTATTAGTCGGAAAAAATAATATACAAAATGATTATTTGACAACAAAACTAGCAAAATCAACAGACATTTGGTTTCATACAAAAGAAATTCATGGAAGTCATGCAATATTACAAACACATGGCGAAACTCCGTCAATAGATGTTATAATAAGATGTGCTCAAATAGCAGCATACTATAGTAAAGCCAAACAATCATCAAACGTTCCAGTAGATTATACATTGATAAAATACGTAAAAAAGCCATCTGGAAGTAAGCCTGGATTTGTAATATTTACACACAATAACACAATAAATGTGACACCAAAGGGCTAATTTTTTAAAACGACTCTAAAAAAGTAACAAAATACAATAATATTTTCCAAAAATCTTTATTTTTACACCAAAATATTGTATAATTAAATTGTTAGGTAGAAAAGGAGGTAATTTATATGTGGCAAATTTGGATTATCCTAGCTGGCATATTCATGATTTTTGAAATGATTATCCCCACTGATTTTCTTATATTTTGGGTAGGAATTGGTGCAGCACTAACATCAGTATGCAGTTTATTTACAAACAACATAACAGTACAAATTGCATTATTCTGCATATCATCAATACTACTAATATTTTGTACAAAACCATTTGTAAGAAAATTCACAAAAGATACAGAAGATGTACATACAAATGCTTATTCCATAATAGGAAAAGAAGGCATAGTTATTTCAGACATTAATCCAATAACAGGAGAAGGACAAATAAAAGTAGAATCAGAAATTTGGTCTGCCAAAACAGAAGATTCTCAAGTAATTCCTAAAGGTACTTTAGTAACTATAACAGCAATAGACGGAGTAAAAGCTGTAGTATCAACAGCACAAAAAAACAAAGTAACTGAAAAAGAATCAGCAGTGGTTTAAACAAATAATACAGAAAAATTAAGGAGGAAAAAATATGGTTATATTTTTTATTATTTTACTTTTATTAGTTTTAATAATTGCATATAAAACAATAAAAGTTGTTAAACAATCAGAAGTATATGTTATCGAAAGATTAGGAAAATTTCACAAAGTAGCAGATGCTGGTCTTACAATTATATTTCCTTTTTTAGATCATGTTAGATCAGTAGTTAGTTTAAAACAACAAACAATGGACATTCCACCTCAAGGAGTTATCACAAAAGATAATGTTACAATTACAATTGATACAGTTGTTTTCTACAAAATTACAGACCCAGCAAGAGCTGTTTACGAAATTCAATCATTGAAAAAAGGTATTGAATATCTTGCAATTACAACAATTCGTGATATTGTCGGAAAAATGGACTTAGATGCAACATTCAGTTCTCGTGATGCTATTAACGATAAATTAAGAGCAATATTAGACGAAGCTACAGACCAATGGGGATGTAAAATAGATAGAGTCGAAATTAAAGACATTACACCGCCTGCAGATATTCGTGATGCAATGGAAAAACAAATGAATGCAGAAAGAAATAAAAGAGCTTTAATCCTTCAAGCAGAAGGTGAAAGACAATCTGCAATTACATTAGCAGAAGGTAAAAAAGAAGCTGCTATATTAGAAGCTGAAGCTGATAAAGAAGCTGCTATAAGAAGAGCTGCCGGTGAAGCAGAAGCAATAAAACAAGTAGCTGACGCTAAAGCAGCAGAAATAAGAATGGTTTATGGAGCAGTTATGGAATCAAATCCTAATGACAAACTAGTTCAATTAAAATCTTTAGAAGCATTAAAAGAAATTGCAGATGGAGATGCAAACAAAGTATTTATACCATTTGATGCAACATCAGCATTAAGCAGTTTAGGTGCTATGAAAGAAGCTGTAACAGATTCAGAAAAAAAAGAATCTTTAAAAAAAGAACTTTCTAAAAAAGAAAGAATTTTACAAAAAAGAGCTCAACAATTAAAACAAGAAGAAGACAACTAAAATAAAAAGCTAATAATCCACTCATTGTTAGACAAAGTAGTTTAACAATGAGCGTTTTTTTATTATTACTTTTTAATAACAATTTTACTTAAATAATATCATTCAGTTATAATATTTGGTTAAATTTTCACTATTGTTTTATTTTTTAATTTTCCCCATAAAATCAACAAAATAATGTATTATTTGAATATATTTGGTTAACTTATAAGTATATTTAAACACTTGCATTTCTGTACTTTAAAATTTAAATACTATATTTTACTGCTGAGGTGATTTTATGGCATTAGATTATTCAATAATTGGTGAAAGAATACGAAAAGCAAGATTAGAAAATAATATAACACAAGAAAAATTAGCTGAAGAACTTGATGTTTCAATAGCATTTGTTAGTAGAATTGAATGTGGTACTACACATATTAACCTAAAAAGATTAAGTCAAATTTGTAATATTTTAAATATAAAAGAAGGTGTTATTTTAAATGGAACTAATGTAAGTTCTGATAATTATCTTTCTAAAGAATTTAATGAATTATTTCTTAACTGTTCAAAAGATACACAAAAATTAATATACGATATTGCAAAAATAATTATCGAAAATGAAAAAAACACTAATTAAAAATAAACCAGAATTATTGATTAATTCTGGTTTATTTTTATCCTTTTTTATATTTATTATACTTCTCTACATTTTATAATTAATCTTTGCTTTCCACCATTAGTACATGTAATTAAAGTAACTTCCTTTAATCCATTTGTAATTTGGCTTGTACAAGCAACATTTTCTGGATCTACAACATATCTATCATACACTTTATATTCCAATGTTTTTCCTGATAAATCAGTTAATTTTATTGTATCCCCGCTCTTCATTTGAGATAATTTTCCAAACATTTTTCCGCTTTTATAATTATGACCAACTATACAATAATTTCCAACAGAATTAGGACTTCCTCCCCAAAACTTGTTAATTGATATTTTTAATAGCTCTTCACTTGTTTCTGAAAGAACAGGATATTCAATTCCTAAACTTGGTATTGATAAAATAGATTCATATGTATATGTATTACCATATTCGTCTGTGTATTTTCCATCTAATACTTGAGCATTATTTTCAACAACCTCAGTATCATCAAGTGCCACAACTAATGGTTTATCACTTATTGTATTATCCATTGAAATATCATTTAAAATATCTTGTGATACAGCTTCACATGCATTTTTTTGTACTTCTGAATACACATACCATCCAGAAAATAAAAATACAAAAATTACTGACATTATGAATTGCACTTTATACATCTTTTTTTTCTTTTTCAGTTTATTGGTAACATATAGTCTATCTGTAACTAATATCTGATTCATAGGCATTTCCTTTCTAAAATTAAATTTTGTTATTTACAATATAATTAGAAATTTCTGCAAACTTTTCTATTGATAGGCTTTCACCTCTTGTATTATAATCCATATTCAAATCATCAAATAATTTTTTTGCATCTTGCTTGTTTTTTAATATTCCACCATTAACAAGTGCGTTAATAAGGGTTTTTCTTCTTTGCATAAAACTTGCTTTTACTGTTTTAAAAAACTGATTTTCATCAAGAAGTTCTACGGGTGGATTTTTTCTTATTGATAATTTAATAACTTCTGAGTCTACTTCCGGCTCTGGTATAAATGAATTATTTTCTACAATTGTCACATTTTCAGATGTAGCATAATAATAAACACTATATGTAATTGCTCCTGATAATTTTTCACCTGGAATTGCTATTAATCTATCTGCTACTTCTTTTTGAACCATGACTGTGATTGTTTCTATATCTAATTTTTCCTCTAACAATTTCATTATAATAGGTGTTGTAATATAATATGGCAAATTTGCAACTATCTTTGCATTTTTTATTTCTGAATTTTTATTTTTACTTATTAATTCATTTAAATTAACTTTTAGCACATCTTCATTTATAATTTCAAAATTATCATATAATGAAAATCTATCATTTAAAATTTCTAGCATTCTTTGATCAAGCTCTATTGCTATCACCTTTCCAGCCTTTTCAAGTAAAAATTCAGTTAAATTTCCGAGTCCCGGACCTATTTCTATTACTAAATCATTTTTTGTTATTTCAGCTGATTCTACAATTTTATTTACAACAGAATCATTTATTAAAAAATTTTGTCCTAAGCTTTTATTTGCCGAAATATTGTATTTTTTTAATATAAATTTTGTTTTGTTATATAAATTTTCCATAATCCCACCTTTTATACTCTTTTATTATATACTAAAAACTTATCTTTTACAATACTAAATTATCTGTTTTATATGATTTATGTAAAATTTTTTATTTTTATAAAAAAGCTCTATAAGGTCAATTCTTATAAATTTATTTTCAAGTTTATTTATATGTATATATTTTATTATTCCTTTAGTTATATTAGCAATTTTTCTTTTGTTTACAGCTTCTGATGGCAACCCATATGCTCCATTAGCTCTTGTTTTTACTTCTATGAAAACCAATTCATTTTCTTCCTCATCATAAGCAATTATATCTATTTCTCCGCCTCTATAATAATAATTCTTATCAATTATTTTGTAATGATTTTGAAATAAGTATTTACATGTAATACTTTCACCAATTTTTCCAAATTCAGTTTTATTCATAATACTCCTCACATATTTTAAATTTGTTAAATCCAACTGATTTTATTACTTCATCAATTTCCAATACTGTAACTAACTCATTTACTTTGCTTATATCAATTCCAGTTTGCATTGATATTCCTTCTGCATCTATTGATTCATTTTTATTTATACAATTAAAAATTTCTTTACTTTCTTCATCTAATAATTCCAATTGTTTAAACTTTACTGTATTACTTTCCTTTAAAAATTCCATCCCCAACACTTTTAAAATATCTTGTGCATTTCTAACCAATATTGCACCATTTTGAATTAAATTTATTGTTCCATAGCTATTTTTACTTCCAATACTATTTGGAATGCAAAATACTTTTCTTTCTTGTATTTTGGCATATTTAGCAGTTATACTTGTCCCACTTCTATATGCAGCCTCAATTACCAATAATCCTATTGATAATCCACTTATTATTCTATTTCTTTTTGGAAAATTCTTCATTTGCACAGGTGTATCAATTGGATACTCTGATATTACTAATCCATCATTTTCAATTATTTGATGAAACAATTCTTCATTTTCTTTTGGAAAAATATGCCTAAAACCACTCCCTAGCACAGCAATTGTTTTCCCTCCATATTCTAAACAAGTTTTATGTGCCACAGAATCAATTCCATTTGCCATACCGCTTACTATAACAATACCACTTTGCACTAAATCTTTCGTAATACTTTTTGTTATTTTTCTTCCATATTCTGAACTATTTCTTGATCCAACAATTGAAATTGATTTTTCATTTAATAAACTAATATTTCCAATTGCATAAATCTTTTTAGGTGCAGATGGTATTTTTTTCAACATATCTGGATATGTTGGATTAATTGGATATATTTCATAAATCTTTTTATCAATAAACATTTTTAGCTCTCCTTTTCCTTAAATTTTACATCGTAACAAATAGTCCAATCTAATTCATTTATAAATAAGTCCTATATAAATTCACATATCATTTATTGTAAACTATCATATTCTATAATTTTAAATTAGATCTTAATTATTTTATTATCTGCTGTACTTTTTATCTAAACTTCTATATTGAATAGCTTCCAATAAATGACTTGACTGTATATTTTCACTTTTCTCCATATCTGCAATTGTTCGTGCAACCTTTAATATTCTGGCATATGCCCTTGCGCTCAGACCTAATCTGTTAAATGCTTTTTCTAATAATGTTTTACTCTTTTCACCTAATTTACAATATTTTTCTATCAGTTTTGGTGTTAATTCTGAATTCGAATAAATTCCACATTCTTTATATCTTTCAAGTTGAATTTTTCTTGTTTCTTCCACTCTTTTTCGTATTTGCTCTGAGGTTTCTTCCTGTATATTTGAATCAAGATTTTTGTATTTAACACTACTTACCTCTACCTGAATATCTATTCTATCTAATAATGGACCACTTATCTTCCCCAAATATTTATTTATTGCCTGATTTGAGCAATTACATTCTTTATCTGAACCATAATATCCACATGGACATGGATTCATACTAGCTACAAGCATAAATTTTGATGGATATGTTAATGTCGCATTAACCCTACTAATTGTTATTTTACCATCTTCAAGAGGACCACGAAGTACCTCTAATGTTGATTTTTCAAATTCTGGAAGCTCATCTAAAAATAGAACTCCATAATGTGATAAACTTATTTCTCCTGGCTTTGGGATAGCTCCGCCACCTACCAGCGATGTTTTAGAAATTGTATGATGTGGAAATCTAAATGGTCTATTTATTATTAGCGGACTATTTTCACTTATATTTCCAGCCACACTATGAATTTTGGTTACTTCTAAAGCTTCTTCAAAACTTAATTTTGGTAAAATTGTTGGAATTCTTCTTGCCATCATTGTCTTACCAGATCCTGGAGATCCAATTAATAAACAATTATGACCACCACTCGCAGCTACTTCTATAGCTCTTTTAATATTTTTTTGACCTTTTACTTCGGAAAAATCTAGATTATAAACTTGATTCGAATTAATTAATTCATTAGAATTAAATTTTTCTGGATTAATTTTTATAGATTTATTTAGATATGCAACAACCTGATTTAAAGAACTAACTGGAATAACACTAATTCCATCAACAATACTTGCTTCTTTTGCATTCTCTTTTGGAACAATTATTTCTTTTATACCTAATTTTTTAGCTTCAATACACATTGGCAATATACCATTAATACTATGAACATTTCCATCTAAAGAAAGCTCTCCTACAAACGCAACATTTTCAAAATCAAATTCATTAATATTATCTGTTGCAAGCAAAATAGCAACTGCAATTGGTAAATCAAATGCAGAGCCAACTTTTTTAATTGTAGCAGGAGCTAGATTAATTACAATTCTCCTACTTGGAAATTCATACCCTGAATTTTTAATTGCTGTTCGAACTCGCTCTTTAGATTCTCTTATACTAACATCTGGCAGTCCAACAATTTCCCAACAAGGTAAACCACCAGCGACATCAACTTGAACATCGACAATAAAACCTTCTAAACCGTGAAGGGTCATACTTTTAACTATTGATAACATAAATATCTCCTTTGGAATTTTTTAGAATTAAATTTTTTGAATAAAAATTTTTATTATAATAGCAAATTTTTTTGATTGTGTCAATAGGTGATTTCTACTTTTAAATATAAAACAAAAAACCACCAGGAACTGGTCCCAATGGTCTCCTGTGCATGACTAAATAGATTTACCAGAGATTACTACTTCTTTCTGTAATATTTTCTCCGGGGAATTGGAAAGTCATCATAGAAATCGTCCTCAGAACTAGCCTCAGTACCATGATAGAATCTCGGATATCTCACCTCGGACCCTACCTGAGTGACCTGATGCCTCTGAGGGTATCTCACCTCGGAATCGATCTCAGTGATCTCATGCTGTCTCGGGTATCTTACCTCGGATCCAATCTGAGTAACCTGATGCCTCTGAGGGTATCTCACCTCGGAATCGATCTCAGTGATCTCATGCTGTCTCGGATATCTCACCTCGGAACCAATCTGAGTAACCTGATACATCTGAGGATATCTCACCTCTCCATCAATGTTAGTCAAACTGCCTTTGGGGACTTCCAAGCTAGCCATTCTCGACTTTCTTTCCAGCCATTTAAAAAACTTTTTTAACATGCGTTTTTTCTCCTCCTGTGTCATTACGACGGTCATTTGGCTTTTACGAATGATTGTATGACATTTCTGCCAACTACTATATAAGTATAGTATATTTTATGTAAATTGTCAAGTTTTTTATGTAAATTTTTCAATTTGTTTTTATCAAAAAAGAAAACTACCAAGAACAAGTCTCGATAGTTTCCTAATGGTTGATAAATTTACTGAATTCGAATTCTATTACTTTTCTTTGTAACAGTTTTTCCGACGGTTGGGTTTTCTGACATTAGAATCTACACCAGTCATTTCATACTGGTACGGATTTCTGACATCGGGGTTAAGCTGAGTCAGTTCATACTGCCAAGGTTCCAATCTAGTTGTTCTAGACTTTCTTTCCTTCCGCTTGAAAATTGTTTCAAACCACTTCATTTTTTTCCTCCTGTGTCATTATGACGGTCATTTGGTTTCTTACGAATGATTGCATGGCATTCCGCCAGCGACCCAATAATAATACCATCTTTTATGTTAATTGTCAATTTTTTTTGAATTTTTACCAAATTTTACAGTTAAACAGCTAATTTGTATTTTAGATAAAGTTTTATTGTACAATCTTTATTTCTAATAGTTTATATTATTACATAAATTTTTATCTGCTATGAAAAGGCTTTTATTTCATTATCACTTTTAATTATAAACAAAAACCATCGAGAATTTATCCCGATGGTCTTGTGTTGTTTAGCTTATTGTTTTACAGTAGTCTAATTAGAACCCGCGGTAATAGTGATCTCTCACAGTAGTGCCATCTTCCTTGGCATTCTCTGTTTCTCCAGTACGCATCATCCGTGGCAATTCTACAGGCTTATTCATAGCCTTAGATGGATTAATGTCATCAAACATTTTGTCCAAATACCCGATTTTGCGCTGTGGATCAGTGTCTACTACCAGCTGTGGCTCAGTTTCTACTACCTTGCTCTTCCGCTTAAACAATTTTCCAAACATCATAATTTTTTCCTCCTTGGCAATTGCCATGTTTTAAATGTGATTAAGATATGCTCGAGGACTATATAGAAATACTTGCCTTCGATAAATTTATTATACCACTTTTTATGTAAATTTTCAACTTTTTTGTACATTTTTTATTTTTTTACTGATATAGTCACTTATTTTTATGTTTAACATTCAAAAAGGTATATCACATGTATTTATTATCGTTATAACTCATTTTTATATTTTTCTTTATTTTTGAAAATTGTTACTATTTAAAGTAATTTTCTTTTATTTTTTCTTGATTTTTATTATTTGTTAATATAAAATAAAAGTCAATAAAATTCAAAAGAAGATGGTGATAATTTGAATAACAAAAGTTCAAAAAATGATAATAATTCAAATTCTAAATACTCTAAAACTAAAAGATTGCGTACTTTAATGATTGTAATATTTGTACTCTTTTTTTTGCTTTTATTTAGAATCGGATATTTACAATTTGTAAAAGGATCATATTTAAAAGAAATGGCTACTAAACAACAATCTACTAGTAGAATAATTAATGCCAAAAGAGGAACTATATATGATTCTACTGGAACAGCTTTAGCAATAAGTGCTGATGTTGATACAATAACAGTTAATCCAGATAAATTAAAGAAAAAAACAGATGAAGAAACTACAGCTTTAAGAGAAAAAGTTGCAAAAGAGCTTTCTACCTTATTTGAGCTTGATTATGAAGAAACCTTAGGTAAAGTTTCAAGTTCAAATAAAGTAGAAACTATAGTTTCAAAAATTGAAAAAGATAAAGTAACAGAGCTTGAAAATTGGATGAAAGAAAATAAAATATCTTCTGGTATTAATATTGATGAAGATACAAAAAGATATTACCCATATTCTGATTTAGCTTCAAATTTAATCGGTTTTTGTGGAAGTGATAATCCGGGTTTAACAGGTCTTGAATATTATTGGGATTCAACATTGGCAGGAACTGCCGGAAAGATTACTACAACTCAAGACGCTTCTCAGGATTTGATATCTAATGAAGATGCACAATATTATGCAGCCCAAAATGGAAGTAATTTAACTTTAACTGTTGATATAAATATTCAAACAATAGCAGAAAAATATTTAGAGCAGGCATGTGTGTCAAATAAATGCGCAGATGGTGGAAATATAATCATAATGGATCCTAACACAGGTGATATATTAGCAATGGCAACATATCCAGATTATAATTTAAATACACCTTTTGAACCAAATGAAACCCTTTCTTCAACATGGGATTCATTATCAAAAACTGCACAAAGTGAAGCACTACAAAAAATGTGGAGAAATACAGCTGTTTCTAATACATATGAACCTGGTTCAGTTTTTAAAGTTGTAGTTGCATCTGCCGCATTAGAAGAAAACATTGTCGAAACAGATACTCCTGCAATATTCTATTGTTCTGGTGTTCAAGAAGTAGCAGATAGAAAAATACATTGTGCTAATGCCGCAGGACACGGATATCAATCATTAAGACAAGCTTTACAAAATTCATGTAACCCTGCCTTTATACAATTAGGACAAAAAATTGGTGTAGATACTTTATATAAATATTTTAAATCATTCGGATTATTTACAAAAACAGGTATTGCAACAGCGGGCGAAGCTACAGGAATTTTCCATGATAAAGATTCTGTTGGTCCTGTTGAACTTGCAACAATATCATTTGGTCAGAGATTTACAATTACTCCTCTTCAAATGATTACAGCTGTATCTGCAATAGCTAATGATGGTAAATTAATGCAACCAAGAATTGTAAAAAGTATTACAAATACAGACACAAGTGCAGTTACATCTGTAGATACAAAAGAAGTTAGACAAGTTATTTCTTCTGAAACATCAAAGAAAATGTTAAGTATGATGGAATCTGTTGTTACAGATGGTGGTGGAAAATATGGACAAGTAACTGGTTATTCGGTAGCTGGAAAAACAGGTACTTCTGAAGCAACCGAAGGATCTACAGCAGGATATGTATCTTCATTTGTTGGAGTAGCTCCAGCTGATGACCCTCAACTAGTTGTTTTATTAACATTATACAATCCTCAAGGAAAAGACCATTTTGGAGGTCATATCGCTGCACCAGTTGTATCACAAGTATTATCAGAAGTATTACCTTACTTAGGTATTCCTTCAAAAGATTCATCTACAACAAATAAAACAACTACATCAAATTCAAATACATCAACAATTAAGAAAATAACTTTACATGATGTACGAAATAAAACAGCCTCTGAGGCAAAAAAATTACTAGAAGAACAAGGATTTAAATGTTCATTTACATGTAGTGCAAATGCAATTATAACAGAGCAAATACCAAAACAAGGAACTTCATTAACAGAAGGTGCAATCATAAAACTATATTCTGATGACACAATTGCTAATAAATCAAAAACAACAGTTCCTGATTTAAAAGGCTTAACTTATAGTGCTGCTAAGTCAACACTTCAATCAAAGAATTTAAACATAAACACTATAGGAACTGGAAAAGTAATTAGTCAAGATCCAATAGCTGGAACCGAAAAATATGAAGGTTCAGTTGTAACAGTAACTTTACAAGAAGATGTAGGTTCGTCATCACATTAAAATATAAAACAAAAAAGCTTTTAGAATATAAAATTCTAAAAGCTTTTTATTTAGTTTATTTTTTGTTTAAAATTTTTTTAATCTCATCATATATTTTTTCTTCAACGTCTTTTGTTGCAATTTTTCCAGCTAATTTTCCCATTTGATTCAATTTATTTCTGTCTTTTATCATATCATTAATATATGAATTTAGATTATCTTTATTAATTTTTGAATTTAATATTACTTTAGCAGATCCTAATTTTTCCATTACTCGTGCATTATCTTCTTGTCTATTAGCACCAACACTTGGTAAAGGAATAAATATTGCAGGCTTTTCTACTATAGCAATTTCTGTTATTGTCATAGCACCACTTCTACATACAACTAAATCGCATATATTTATTAGCTCTTCCATATTATAAATATATGGTAAAATTTTTGCATTTTTTATATTTTCAATATCTAAATCATGCTCTTTTAACTTTTCTTTTACTATATCAAATTGCTTTGGCCCAGTAGCCCATATTATTTGGTAGTTTTTATTATATTCATTTATTATTAAATCTGTAACATTTTCATTTATGCGTTGAGCTCCCTGACTTCCTCCAAAAATTAAAATTACTGGTAATGTGTCATTTAATCCTAAATCAGATAACATTTTTTTTCTAGTATCATTTGAAAATTCCATTTTTTTAATTTTTGTTGGAGTTCCTGTAACTATTACTTTACTTGAATCTGGTAACTTACTTTTTGCTTCTTCAAATCCAACAAAAATTCTATCAGCCTTTTTTGCAAACATTCTTACAGCTCTTCCTGGATATGCATTACTTTCATGTAGCACTGTTGGAATTTTTTTAGCATTTGCTGCAGAAAATACTGGTCCACAAATATATCCACCTGTACCTATTACTATATCTGGTTTAAAATCATCAATAAATTTTTTAACGATCTTTGAACTTTTCATTGTTTTTATAATTTGTCTTATATTCTTTAATGTTATTTTAGGTTGTATTCCATATGCTTCAATTGTTTGTAACTTATAACCTGCTCTTGGTACTAAGTCATTTTCTAACCCCCTATCAGTTCCAAAAAAGACAATTTCTGAATCTGGCTCTTTTTCTTTTATCTTATTAGCAATTGCAATTCCTGGATTTATATGACCTCCTGTACCAGCAGCTGAAATTATAACTTTCATAAAATTTTATCCCTCTTTCTAATATATAATTTATACTTTTGAATTTGATCTTGATATATTTAATAATATTCCTACATTTGCAAGTAATAATAATAATGCTGTTCCACCATAACTAAAGAATGGTAATGACATACCTGTTGTTGGTACTGTAGCAGTAACAACCGATATATTAATTATTGCCTGAAAAGCAATCAGAGTCGTTATTCCAACTGCAATTAATGAACCAAACATATCTGTTGTTCTCATTGCAATCAATATTCCTCTCCATATAAAAATCATAAATAATGCTATTACCACTATGCAACCTACAAAACCAAGCTCTTCAGCTAAAATAGAAAATATAAAATCATTGTGTGGCTCTGGAATATATAGATATTTTTGTTTACTATTTCCAAGTCCTAAACCAAACATTCCTCCTGAGCCAATAGCATATAAACTTTGTACAGTTTGATAACCAGTACCTTGAGCATCAGCCCATGGGTCAAAATAAGTTGAAATTCTATCTAGTCTGAAACTGTTAGATCCTGATATTTGTAGAATTCCAAATATTCCCACTAAAAGTGAAATACCAACTACTCCTACAACAGCAAAATGTTTTAATCTACAGCCAGCCATAAACATAATCATAATAACAACTACTCCTACAACCAAAGAAACACTTAGATGATTTTGCACAAAGAACAAAATACCAATTGGTGGCACTAAAAATGCTAATGGTTTTAAAAATCCTTTTTTAAAATCACTTAATTCATCTTTATGGTCTGTTAAATATCCAGCAAAAAATATTATCATTCCTATTTTTGTAAGCTCAGATGGTTGAAACTGTAATCCACCTATTTTTATCCATCTTGTTGCACCTTTTACTGAATAACCTAATCCTGGTATTGCAACTAATAATAAAACTAGCCAAGAGGCAAAATATATGTACCAATAATACTTTTTATAAAATCTATAATCAACTTTCGATAAAAATAGCATTACAAAAACTCCAGCTATTGCAAATATTAATTGTTTTTTTACATATGTATAACTACTACCGGTTATAGAAAGTGCTGATGGAGCACTTGCAGAAAGAACCATTATAATACCTAAACACAATAATAGAATAACTGTAATGCATAATATAAAATCAAATTGATTATTAGCAAATTTTGAAATTTTTTTCGTTTTCTTTTGCATTTGTAATCTCCTTATTAAAAAATTTTATATAACACTTATTCCAATAATACACAAAATTAATGTAATTATGCTAAATACTGAAACAACTTTACCTTCTTTCCATCCACATAATTCGAAATGATGATGTATTGGAGCCATTTTAAATATTCTTTTTCCTGTTTTTTTATAATATGCTACTTGCATCATTACAGAAACAGTTTCAATTATTGGAACTAAAGCTATTATTATCAATAATAATGGCATTTTTAAGTATAAGGCTATACCTGCAATAGCTCCACCTAATGCTAAAGACCCTGTATCTCCCATAAATACTTTAGCAGGATGAAGATTAAATATTAAAAATCCTAAACAAGCACCAATTAAAATAGTACCTGCTAATGTAACCTCTTTTATTCCTAATATAATACCAATTGATACTAAGCAAGTTAATATTATTGTTGTTACACTTGTTGATAATCCATCAATTCCATCTGTTAAATTAACTGCATTTGTTGTACCTAATAAAACAAATATTGCAAATGGAATGTATAACCAAATTGGTAATGTTATATATTCTTTTAAAATTGGTATATAAGTCTCTGTTCCTATATTTAAATATTTTACTAAATATAAAGTATAAGCTACTGCTATTATCAACAAACCAATCATTTTATATGCTGGTTTTAAACCTTCTGTATTTTTTAAAACTAATTTTTTAAAGTCATCAACAAAACCAACTAATCCAAATCCTAATGTTACAAACACTAGTGGTATCATTCTTGTTGCAACATCTGGTTCTGTTTTCATATATTCCCAATATAAAAATCCAGAAATTAATAGCATTGTTAATGCCATTATAATTCCTCCCATTGTTGGAGTCCCTTGTTTTTGTAAATGCGATTGTGGTCCATCTGTTCTTTCAATTTGACCTACTTTTAATTTTCTTAATATTGGTATAATAATTGCTCCTAATATTACACTAACAACAAATGATAGTAATAATACTTTCAGTTGAAAATTCATTTCATTCATTCCTTTCTTCTTATCTTCTTGTTTTAATTTTTTAGAAGTTTTTTCTTAAGTTGCAAGTTAAATTGGGGATATGATGCATATTTGCTATACACTATATCTCCAATTTTTATTAAAACCTTCTATTATTTTTTTGATTTCTTTTTATCACTTTGTTTTGAATCTAATTTTTCAATTATTTCATTTACAATAATTCTTTCATCAAAAGGATGTTTTACACCATTTATTTCTTGATATGGCTCATGACCTTTTCCAGCTAAAACTATTATATCTTTTTTATTTGCCATTTTTATTGCTGTTTCTATAGCTTGTGTTCTATCAACAATTACTTCATAATTTGCTTTTGTTTTCTTAATTCCTTCTTCTATTTGATCAACAATTTTTTGAGGATCTTCTGTACGTGGATTATCTGATGTTATTATTGTATAATCAGCAATTCTTCCAGATATTTCACCCATAATAGGTCTTTTTCCAGAATCTCTATCTCCCCCACAACCAAATACACTTATAACTCTTCCTCTTGTATAAGATTTTACAGCACTTAATATATTCTCTAAGCTTTCTGGAGAATGAGCATAATCAATCATTATTGTTAGCTCTCTTTTATTATTAACAAGCTCACTTCTTCCTGGAACTCTTACTTCTAATAAAGCATCTTTAATATTTTCTGCACTACATTTTAGCTCTTTTGCAATACTAATTGCAGCTAATGCATTGTAAACACTGAATCTTCCAGGTATGCATACTTTTACTCTTTCATTTCTTGTCTCTAATTTTACTTTAAAATCTACATAAGAATTTGTTATAGTAATATCTTTTGCTAACAAATTACAATAATTATCAATTCCATATGTTGTTATATTACATTCAGGTAATAATTTTGGAACTTTTGCAACCATTAAATCATCTGCATTTGTGAATCCAACTTTACACATTTTTAATAATTTTAGTTTTGAATTAAAGTAATCTTGCATATCTGGATGCTCTTTTGGACTTATATGGTCTTCTGAAAAGTTTGTGAATACACCTATGTCAAAATCACATCCTGCAACTCTATTTAATTTTAAACTTTGTGAAGAAACTTCCATTACAACAACATCACATTCTTCTTTTGCCATCTTGTAAAATATTTTTTGTAATTTATTGCTTTCTGGAGTAGTTCTATCACTATCTTCTAATTTTTTATCTCCAATATAAGTGGCAATAGTACCTATTAAACCAACTTTATAACCCTGTTTTTCAAGAATTGCTTTTGTCATAAATGAAGTTGTAGTTTTTCCCTTTGTACCTGTTATTCCAACTAATTTAAACTTTTTAGATGGATTTCCATAAAAATTGCAAGATGCTAAGGCTAAACCTAATCTTGTATCTGGTACAACAATTATTGTTACCTTATCTGCAATTTCTCTTAATAACTTTTTATCAACATCAGGTGTTGTCATAACTGCAACTGCACCATTTTCAATAGCTGATTTTATATAATCATTTCCATCTACATCAAAACCTTTTATAGCAACAAAAAGTCCATTTTCTTTTATTTTTCTTGAGTCACTATCTAAATTTGATATTTTTATATCTAAAGAACCTTTGGCTTTTATACCTTCAATTCCAACTAAAATCTTTTTTAATTCCATACTTAGCCTCCTATTTATAATTTGCCTATATTATATAACTAATTTTTGTTTTTGTATACGAAAAATTAAGTTTTTTTGCTTATGTTTTGACAAATTTATTTTACTATAATAGAGCTTTCTTCTAATACTTCAACTCCACTTACTGGCACTTGTTCTGTTATTATTCTTTCTTCTTCATTTTCTGTATTTTCCTCATTATATTCTAAATTCAAATTTAAATCTTTTAGTACTTTTTTTGCTTCTACTATTGTCATTCCTTCTAGGTTTGGAACTGCTACTTTATTTTTTACGTCTTCTTCTTTTTCATTATCTTTTTTCACCTCTAAATATGGTAATACTTCTCCAAGAACTTGTGAAGCTATTGGTGCTGCTACACCACCTCCTTGATGTCCTCCTTCTCCAGTTGGATTATATAAAGTTATCAATATAACAAGTTTTGGATTAGAAATTGGTGCTACTCCTACAAATGATGTTACATATTTTCCTGTATTTACCCCATCTTCTGAAGTTCCAGTCTTTCCTCCTATTGAGTAGCCCTTTACTTGAGCATTTTTTCCTGTTCCCTCAGCTACAACACTTTGCATCATACTTAAAACCTTTTCTGAAGTTTCTTTTGAAATTACAGTTTCCTTTTTTTGTGGCTCTATGTTTTTTACTTCACCAGTTTGACTATTTACAATACCTTTTACAACTCGTGGAACTACATATGTTCCACCATTTGCTATACTTGAAACTGCGGTTATCATCTGTATTGGTGTTACCTCAAATCTCTGTCCAAAGGCAATTGTTCCAAGTTCTACTGGACCTACTTTTTCCTCTGCCAAAAATATACTTCCACCTTCACCTTGTAAATCTATACCAGTTTTTCTTAAAAATCCAAATTTATTCAAATATGAATAATATGTTTTTACTCCTAATTTTTGACCTAAGCCTATAAATACCGGATTACAAGAGTTCATTAATGCTTGCCTTAGGCTTTCTGAACCGTGTGGTCTATAATATCTCCAACATTTAATTGTTACACCAGAGATTGTAATACTACCAGTACAGCAAAACTCTCCACCATTATCTGTATCAGTTATTTTTTCTTCTAATGATGCTGAGGATGTTATTAACTTAAATGTTGAACCAGGCTCATATGCATCAGATATAGCCTTATTTCTCCACATTTTTTGTTGCTCTGCTGTTTTTTCTTCTTTAGATAAATTATCCCAGTTTGCAGAAACTTCGCTATCCATTGGTATATATGGGTCATTTAAATTGTATGTTGGATAACCTGCCATAGCTAAAATATCCCCATTATTCGGATCCATTATAACAATATTTCCACCATCTGTGCACACATTGTCAATGCAAGCTTCTTCTAAGTATTTTTCAGCAATTCCTTGTATTGTTGCATCAATACTTAAAATTAAATCATTTCCATTTATTGCTTTAACATATTCTTCTCCTTCATCATCTAAATTACCGCCCTTTGCATCTGTTAACTTTACAATACTTCCATTTTGTCCTTTTAGCTCTGAATCATACTTAGCTTCAATTCCCATTAACCCCTGATTATCACTTCCGCAAAAACCAATTATCTGTGCTGCTAGACTATTGTATGGATAATACCTTTTTGTATCCACATCTATATTTACACCAGTAGTTATATTATTTTCATCAAGCCATATTCGAAGTTCATCTGTTTTAGATTTATCTACTTTTTTTGCAATTGTTTCAATAGAGCTTCTTTTTGAAACCTTTTTCAAAACTTTTTCGTAATCTAATTCAAATAGCTCACTTAATTTTCGTGCCACCCTTTCCTTATTTTCACTTGAAATATTTACAGGATTTACAGTAATACTTTCAACAGATGCACTTACAGCTAAAATTTTTTCACCAGTTGCATCATAAATAGTTCCCCTTTTTGGATTAAACTCACGCTCTAATGTTTGTTGCAAATGTGCCATATGTTGTAATTTATTTCCCATTTTAAATTGAATCCAACCAATTCTAAAGGCTAAACCAAACATTATAATAAGAACAACAAATATCATATTTCTCATTCTTTTTTTTCTTGTTATTGTTCCTACTTTTTGAACTAATCTAAATTTTTCATTCTTTTTCATTTTTTTCTTCATTTTTTTAATATTTCTCATAGCCCCTCCAATAAATTTATTACTTATTAAATCATATTAAAAAGAGCAAAAAAAATGCACTTAATTTAAATTAAATGCATTTTTCAATTATTTAAAAAATTCTTTTACGCTTTCACAAGCTTTTTGAATTATATTTGTACTATTTGTTTGCTTATTATCATTTGTGTTAACTTCTACATATTCTTTTTTAGGTAAATTAATATAAATTTTTTGTTCATTATTTAATTTGCTCATTCCTAATCTTTCTTTTGCTAATTTTTCAATACTTGTTAAATTTAATTCATTTTCAACACTAACTTCTAGTTGTTCATTTACTTTTTGAATATCTGTTAATTGTGCTTTTAAACTTTCTTTTTCATTAAATTTTTCATTTATAATTGAATTTCTATAACTTATGGTAAATAACACAGCAAAACCAAATATAATATATGAAACAAAAGTTGCTTTTCTTTTTATTTCTTCTTTAGAAACTTTATGTCTTTTTACTTGATGCTCTGTAGTAACTTTGGGTGTTTTTTTTGTTTCTATTTTAGTTTTTGTTTTTTCTTTTTTTGTTGGATTATTTTCTTCATTTGGTTCATATTCTGGTTGTAACTTTTTTGGGCTTGTTTCAAATTGATATCCTTTATTATATCCTTGATAACCATACACCCTATTTGCCATAAGTTTTCACCTCTCTTCTTTCAAAAATTCTTAGTTTAGCACTTTGTGCTCTACTATTTACTTGAAGTTCTTCTTTTGTAGATATTATTGGTTTTTTATTAATCATTTTACCATATGAAGTATAATTACATACGCAATATGGTAATTCTTTTGGACATGTACATTTTCCCTCTGCATCAACATATGCTTGTTTTACAGCTCTATCTTCTAATGAGTGAAATGTTATAATGCACAATCTGCCTTTATCTTTTAACAACTTTATACAATTCATTACTGTATTATATAAAGGTTTTAATTCATCATTTACTTCTATTCTAATAGCTTGAAATGTTCTTTTTGCTGGATGACCATCTTTTTGTTTTGACTTTGGAATTGAATTTTCAATAATTTTAACTAAATCAGCTGTTGTTTCAATAGTATTCTTTTCTCGCTCTATGCAAATATTTCTAGCAATATTTTTTGAAAATCGCTCTTCACCATATTCAAAGAAAATTTTTGCCAAATCCTCTTCAGAGTAATTATTTACAACATCTTTCGCTGTTAATTTTTGTGTTTTATCCATTCTCATATCAAGTTCATTATTTCCAATATAACTGAACCCACGAGCCTTTTCATCTAGTTGATATGAAGAAACACCCAAATCTAATAAAATTCCATCAACCTTATCTATATTTAACTCTTGTAAAATATTTGCAATATCATCATGATTTCCGTGAATATATTTTACATTTGTATAATCTTTTAATTTTTCCTTGGCAGCTTTCAAAGCATCTTCATCACGGTCAATTCCAATAAGCATTCCATCATTTGACAAATGCTCTAAAATCACTTTACTATGCCCTGCACCACCTAAAGTTCCATCAACATATATTCCATTTGGCTTTATATTTAAGCCATTAATACATTCCTCTAATAATACTGGTTTATGTTTAAATTCCAAATGTTCACCCTCTAAATTTAATATTCATTAATAGCATAACAGTTGGTATTGTAAAAAATACCAACCTGTTATGCGCCTAAACTACTTAATTTTTGCTCTTTAGTATTTAAAATTAACATTTGTATATACATATTACTTTTGTATATTTTATATTTTTCTTTTGTTAATTAAAATCTTTTGTTATATTTGCTAAGCTTTATCTTTTGTATATAAATTGATTCATCTATCGTTTTTTATAAAATTTATCTTTAGTAAATTTATATAAACTTTAAAAAAAGTTATATACCAAGCATAGTCATATTTTCAGCTATTGTGTCTGCAGAAATATTTTCATTGCTGTTATATTTTTTCCATTTATCTTTGTTCCAAATTTCTAATCTTGTTCCGACACCTATTATTATTACTTCTTTTGTAATTTCAGCATATTCTCTTAATGTATTAACTAATAAAAATCTTCCTTGTTTATCTATTTCACATTCTGTTGCTCCTGATAGAAAGAACCTAACAAAATCTCTTGCATTTTTATTAGTAAGTGGAAGCTCTTTTAATTTGCTTTCAAAATTAGACCATTCGATTTGAGAAAATACAAATAAACATCCGTCTAATCCTTTTGTTATAATGAATTTTTCTCCCATATCTGTTCGTAATTTTGCTGGCATTATTAATCTACCTTTTGCATCTAGTGAATGTTCGTATTCTCCAATTAACACTTGGCCTCACCTCACTATCTTTTTATACCACTTTGTACCACTTTCTACCACTTTCAATTAAATTGTAATACAAGGATTTTTAAATTGCAACCCTTTTTTTAAATTTTTTTTAATTTTTTGTTGATTTTTCAAGGGTTTAAGAACTTTTGTTCGTTATTATGTTTATTTTACTTAAACCTATATGTTTCTGTTTAATCTATTTTTAAGTATAATTATAAAAATATTAGCTATATCAAATAGACTATTATAACTATATAAATTAGAAAAAAACCGTCGATATTAGTCAACGGTTTTCTCTTACATTTTATTAGTTTTGTGGTCGTAGATAGGCAGTTTTAAATTCAGTTAATCAGTTTTACAAAATTATTGTTATATTCTTCAAGTCAAATAATTATTGCAACAAAAAGAATCACAGCAATAAATGCAAAAATAGTACCAGCTACCGGATTCTTAAAAGATTTTCTGGTTCCGTTAAATACACGCGGGATCATCTTAAATGTATTAACAAAGATCCAGGCAATTGCCTTAAAGATAATCCGTACAAAATATCCGATGCCCTTAAAAAATCCTCCTACAACGGTAGAACCCAGATTGTTAGAAATCTTCATTCCCACAGCGCCAAAAATCATAACGAGTCCAGCCAAGGAAATAACAATCAGCATAATGGGTTCAAAAAGTGCCTGAGCATAAGCTCCCATCTGTGGCACAGCCACGTTCACTAATAAATAGTATAATGTTAACAACATTTTCTTTATGCCTCCAAAAAATTTTTTTTATATTGAAACACACGTTGGTGGAAAAAAGAGGATTATATATATAAAAAATAGGAATATACCTATGTACAATATATTATACAATTTTATGTTAACTTTGTCAAAATTAAACAAAAAGATCAATCAGTTATTTCTGATTGATCTTATATATAATTTATATTGGAGGCGACACCCGGATTCGAACCGGGGATCAG
>ULNX01044597.1_pt1 | contig 33034 bp, 37 predicted proteins | sample 1952061 | NCBI WGS metagenome assembly ULNX01 (sample SAMEA4835588, study PRJEB28245) | human gut metagenome | biome: gut microbiome; material: fecal sample | place: Denmark | collected 2008 | reverse complement strand
AAAATTTGCAACGTGGTTTACCGAATGCTTACGTATATATGGATCAATAAACTTATTTAATAAACTTCATCCCTAAAGCAGGAAGGTGAACTATTTTTTCTTTGCTGAAAAATTACAGGTAGTATATTGACTTCCACCGAATGCAAAATGAATATTTAATGCGTCTATTTTCATTATAAATCACGTATCGATTATTTTTTTCATATCAACTGTACCTCCTTACTGAGCGTTTTTATTCTCTGCTAAAGATTTTTCTCCGAAAACGACATCAAGATCTTTAATACCGTTTGCAACCATGAGCCCAATCTTTTGGATACCCCTTTTTTAAAGATGTCAAAGCTATCACTCCATCCTGTTGCGTTTTTCTGTAGGAATATTGAATATGCCCAATACATCGCGTCGGTCTTCCTCTGTAACGGCCAATGTGACATAGAACGGTTCACTGGATACCGAACGTTTGCGATAAATCTTAATATGCCCACGGTCTGCGAACATTACTAAGCAACAACTCTCAAGAACTACGCACCAGACAGACATTTCCTTGTGTACAAACGCTATTGGCTGGGGGGGAGTGATTGTATCTGCGAATGCAAAACTACAACCAACCCCCAAAATGTTAAAAGCAGCATTTGCTCAAAATGTTATTTATTCCTGTAGCTATGTAATAATTTGAAAACCATAATCAATCAACAGCATCCACCAATTTAGGTTTTATATTGATAGTTAATGATTGAATTGTAGAGTTACCTCTTTTTATACCAGGAATATTGATTGTAAACCCTACAATATCTTCATTTGCATTAAGTGGGTATCTTGTGGGTCTGTCAGGTGTAGAGTTCTTGTCAATAATATATATCACAATTTGAGGTGTTTTTGAAAGGTTGAGTTTCTCACGCAAAATATTCAGATCGGCCATATTACTTTTGATACACCTCATGGCAGATAAAGTCATTGAATCATCCTTATGAATACTTATGTCTGATAAAAAATCCTTAAAAGAACGAAGCACACCGATATTGATTATCCCATCTCCTCTGTCTTCGTATCGACGGGTTCGGTTTATCTTATTGACAGATATACTTTCAGTAACGTTTCGTTCATCTATAATATTGTCATGTTGTTTACCTGCAAGAATGACATTCCAGTTTTCAAGTAATCCTTTATCGGTGACTTTATCTAACCATTCTATAAGGACCTTTAAATCATTAAAACCTTTAAGCCTTTCGGAATAATTGTAATCATTTAAGAATCCCTTAATTTTGTCGATTGGAATATTTTTCCAAACTTTGTTGTTTTCTGCATATGGATTGTCGTCTACATCATTTGCTGGAGTTCCCAGTGATTCTATGAATTTTGATAATAGACTTAAATTGTTATTCAACATACGGGTATTATTTGTGAAAACTCCGGTTTCCATAGTGTGACCAGCAAAATCATAAGTAGCTCCAACTGCATTTTGCATTTTACCTTTCGACACGATTTCAAGGAATTTGGTAGAAGGTGATGCCATAATTTTCGGACCACATTCCGAAGGGTTCTGGCCTATTTCTCCCATGAATTTTATCTCATCCCGGAGCTTCTGATCCATTTCGGCCATGAAGCGGAACTGATCTCTTACCTGCAATGAAAGCCATATTCGGGGTATCAGTTCATACCCTTTTCTATAACCGAACCATCGTCCCATCTGCATGAGCGTATCCGCACAATGGGCAGGTCTAAGAAAATATGTTGAAACTAGTCCTTCCAAAGTCAAACCTCTGGAAAGAGTGTTTCCTCCTATAACTAGAAACGCAGGCGCATCACAAGGCATCTCCCAGCTTTCCGGATACATTAATCGTGAATGGTCCACATTATTATCGCTGTTGTCTATACAGAGATGAATTCCTGTTTTGTAAATTCTCTGATTATTATCCGAATTTATCTCGAGTTGAGTCAATCCGGCAACGACAAGTTCTTTTATATAAGGAAGCAATTCTTTGAAATCCGGGTAGTCATTGATACCAGACATGTTAGAATAAGTAGGGTATTGATTCATGAAATCCATTTTACTAAAAGCCTTCGTTTCATATTCCCAAATCCTTTTACATTCTGCAATAATATTTTCTTCGCCTAACGAATTAAAGAATCTTCGTATGGCATCCCCCATCTGAATATGAGCATTTGTTAATCTGCTAGTATGAACAAGCATACTAACCGGTTTTCTGTAGTGGATAAAACGCATATAGGCCACACCACAAATAAACCAGTAGATTGCATTTATCAAGCTGTCCGGTATCTTTATTTCATTTCCTTTTTGAATATCTTTTACTATTTCAATCTCATCATTTTGTATCAGGCGTACCATATTCAACCCAGGGTATGATGTGGAATCCTCATCGGCACTCTCATAGCCGAAAATCTGTTGAGGCCCAAAATATTCATCAGAAACAGAAAGTGTAGCAATAAAGTTGGCTGGATACAGCGATTCCTTTCCAGGAACTTCATTCAGTACATTAGCATAGGGAGTGGCTGTATATCCAATATAATTGACGGACTGAAAACTACTCACAGCACTTTTTCCTTTAGCATCCCTATTATTCACAAGATTCAGAATAAGTTCGTTTATTTTAGTACGAACTTCTTTATTTGTATTAATACTGGCCTGGTCTGCTTCATCATCAATTATCAGCATGCGGATATTCTCTCTATTGTTCTTATCGCTATTAAGCCAGCCAATTAGGTTCTTTAATCGGATAGTGTTTTTCAGACATACAGCCAAATAACGTATATTGCTTCCTTCTCTAAAATTTTTATCTACTAACCTTCTCCCATGTTGATCTATTGGGAGGGGATTATCTATGGCTTCCCAACTGATGTTGCTGTTCCTTGAGTTCAAATCTTGTACGAGTCTTCCCAAAGTCTGAACCCTCAGGTTTTCCATCATACCCGACAACACAACAAACATATTCCATCCGGCATCTGCGGCCATTGCCATGAGAGCTGCCATATTTGCAGTTTTGCCTGACTGAACATTACCTATTACCAAACCTTTAATGGCTCCACTTTCCTGGGTGTCCCTGCTCAGTTGACGAAGGATTTTAATATTTGCGTCTTCCATCACATTTACCATATCCCTACTAAATCCTTTATCTTTCAAAAGGAGTTTTCTGTAGCATTGCCAAACAGAATTCTCGTCAGTGGGTACTTTTATCAAATTATTCTCATTACTACCATGGATTACAGTGGCTCCTTTGGCATCAATTAGTCTTTCCAACCTTTCCTCTTCAGCACGTTGTTTATCAACAATCTGATACCATTCTTTCGCAGTTAGTTTGGGCCAGTACATATCTTCAAAGGCAAATTTCAGAAATACCATAAGCTCCTGCTCTGATTCTTTTCCAGCATAACGCAATGCTTCCCAAGACTTACCGGCATTGCGGCTATTATCTATCCATTTTTTTATTTCGTTCATAGTACTAAAATAAATTGTAATTAAGCATTATCAGATTATATTTCACGTAGTATTATTGGTAAACAAATTAGATCACAACAGGGGAAGTCATTTCACATGGGTAAATATTCTATAGTCAGGTTTACCCTTAAACGTGAACTTATTATTTTTAAATACTTCATTGCCTCCTTGGCTGTATAAGGCATCTCAACATATAAAGTTTCATCGAGCTTGAATCGGTTTCCATTGCCATTGGTCGTAGAAAAAAGATCCCTATTCTTACTGACGGTAATATCAACCGAAGCTATTGATACTTTGCGCGGCCCTAATCTGTAGATGCAGTCTACAAATACCTGTCGATAGCTCTCATGATCAATGATATCACCATTGGGCATTATCACTACGAGACGATTCTTATGCTGTGTTGCACCTTCTATCCGGGGATCTGCTTCTCCCTTGAACTTTCCGACCTCAATTTTCATGCCGATATTGAACTGACGGTTGATATTGATTAGTTGATTGGTCTTCTCGCGCGTATCTGACTGATTGAAGTAGTACCATCCAGGAATTATCTCTCTGATATATTTTTTTACTTCTGGACAATACGATTGAGAAACAACTCGATTCTTACCACGCATTAATGATATGTCAGGAAATTTTTCTTCCCCAATTTTTCTAAGTACAGCCAGAACAGTGTTAACGGGTGATTTATAACAGTATTCTGTCCCATCTAAAAAAGTAACTTTAATTATATCAGGCATATTGTATTAGTTTGATATTTAATTCTATGCTTCTCTATAAAGAGTCTTCATTCATAATACATTAGCAACCTTCAGTCGGTATAAGAGTAATATGTAAAGCTCATAGGCGATAATTTCTGTAATTACGTCCTCCAATGGTTACGTTGCAAAGCTAATTTTTTATTTCGAGACCTAACATTAATTTCATTAATCTTTTGTGTGAAAATGTAATACCGAATCAATTTTCACCAAAATTTTGTGTAAGTCACTAAATCTTGGCAAGATAAGTCAACTTTTGGACAAAAGTATTGGATATCAAAGATTCTGTTTCTATTTTTGTTTACTAGTACAAAAGGGAAATTAGAGAAAAAATATGAAAAATCAAATTATTATAACTTGTTCAGAAGATGGGGCATATTTAGTACTAAAATACGATAAATCTGGAATAGGCCTCACTAAGGGAGAAAATGTTCTTACAGTAGCTGAAATACCAGAATTAGCATACGGATTCACAACATATGATTATAAAAATGGAGAAGAGTGTGGAGAGTATATTGAATCCATAGACTTATCAGATTATGATACCTCAAAAGTTAGGGATATGAGTTATATGTTTGCTAGGTGTTATAACTTGAAATCACTAGATATTAATATAGATACCTCAAACGTTACCAATATGTTTGGGATGTTTGAAAATTGTCATTTATTGGAGGAGATTCATTTTCACCAATTTGATACCTCAAAAGTAGATAATATGGGGAATATGTTTGAAGGATGTGAAAGTCTTAAACATTTGGACGTAAGCCACTTCAACACATCAAATGTTTCTTATATGGGATGGATGTTTGCGGAATGCAGTTCTTTGGAAACATTGGATCTAAGCAATTTTAATACTGAAAATGTTAAAGATATGAGTTCGATGTTCTCGGGTTGCAAATCTTTGATAAATCTTGATATAAGCAGCTTTGATTTTTCGAAAACAATGCGTAAAAAAAATATGTTTAAAGGTTGTAAAGAAGGGATAGGCATTAATTTGAATAAAATAAAGTTCAATCCGGAAATGATGATTGACGATGACATGAAGAGGAACGGAATGAAATACAAAGTAGGTAGTGATTATTGTTATGAAACAGACTCCATATTTGGAACAATTGTAGCCAAAGGAATTGTTGTTTATAATAATGGTATTGTAGCAATTGCAAGCGTATGGTACGGTAATTTTGAAATGATATCAAGTCTTGAAGCAGATGATTACACTTATACCGAGGAGCGAATAGCTAAACTTTTCAACGACTTCACAGACAATCATATAAGATTTCAATGTGAAGAGTATTTGTTGATTGATTTGAAAACGAATGCTCTCGTTCCACGTGGCCTAAGTTATTTATATATAATGGACTAATAGGTGAAAGAGAGATCTGATTGACTATCACACAATCCCTTTGAAGTTGCTAAATTGAGTTTGAGAAATCTTTTATTGGCAACGGAACAGAAACTTATGTTGAAAAGCCTTTATAAACTCTGTCATAAGAGGAGACTCTCCATAAATGGAAAGCATTATGACCTCCCAACGTCTCAGTGGACGCTTGGATGTATAATTATCAGTTAGGTTTAACTATTCTAGTGCTTAAAATAGGAAACAAATTAATGGAGTTTGCCCTTGCTGATAAACTATATGATGTTGTGTACAATGAAATATGTAGTTTCAAGAATTGTTGGAAATGCTAAAAATAATATGGCAGACCATATTTAGAAATCTCGACATATTTTCTGGATACTCACAGTAGAAAGTATGGAAACGACAAATATCAAGTCTTACTGCAAATAATAACAGTCAAGTTTGCATTTATACATTCGACCGTATAAGAGGATCATTAATAAGTGAGCTATAGGAGATGCTTTAAATTTATATATTCTTATAGCGAATTATAAAATATCCGATGGATAACATAGATGACATTGTTCACAGCATACGGTATCCTGAATTCCGCAAAAAAATAATTCACTAATCATGCCATCCATATGCGAAGCTTATGTAGAGTGGCTGTTAACGCAAATTGAAACGATAAAAAAAGAATTGAATCAATGTTGGATCAATAAACTTCCGGGAATGCATTCTCGCAGCCCCCTGGTAGTACCTGCATCTCAGCCATGAACAAAATCCTGATGGGGCGCGAGCCATAGAATGATAGTAAAGGTTGTGGTGGTGTCATGCGCATATCTACCATACCTCTTTTATGGGGTTATAGATAATCGTATGGATGTAACAGAGGGGTGCCATTTAGCTGCCGAAGCATCGAAGTTAACACATAAGCTGTTCCCTTGCGCATTATAATGACTTTGAAAAAGCCATAGTTGCGGCAGTAAAGCATGGCGGAGACAATGATTCAATTGGGCGGTTACAGGGAATCTTCTTGGTGCAGCAATCGGCTACGAAGCGTTACTTGACTTCTTTAAAGAAGACCTGGAATTACATAAGGTTATTCTGCATATTACGGATGGCTTCTATAATGGTAAAGAAACAGAGTACAAACGATAGAATGTATCAGTAAGCGATATGCGTTCGAAGCACTACAGGTCTTGAAAACTATATACAACCACTATACACCTAATAGTAGTAGCTGCTATGGTTATAATAGAAATAGAAGTTGTACATTACTGTGGTACCGATTGCAGAAATTTTTACTTTGTTAGGTATTGCACAACCATTGTGTCTTATACTCTACCTACATAAACCTAGCTTGATAGATTTATAAGAAAATAAGGCAGCCGAGCCACACAATAGCGGAGAATCCAATATATGCCAAGAAACCAAGTATAATTGTAAATATGACCCCAAGTATTGTTCCATGTATTAATGCTACTATAGATTTGAAAATATAGCCAAAAAATGAATTGGCGTGTACGATGGCATCGTCTTCATCATACGTAACATAACCGTCTAAAAACTTTCTTGTAAATTTCATGTCATTAATCTTTAAGAAAAAGTTAGTAATAATATTTTTAGGTCTGTCAATCAGGCAGGTCTGTTGGTTGCTTTACCTTTGAATCCTTGTATAAAACCTATAATGAAATTAGGTACAAAAACAATGGCGTAAATAAAAATTACAACTACTTTCTTAAGGCACTTCTTCAAAACATTCTTCATAAGTTTATTATTTTTACGATTCATAACTTCTTTTCCGCAAAAATAGAAGATTTATTTCCCGTATGCCATTAATTTCATACACCTAAGAGCTATAGACGGTATAATCCATTATATATTAAGTAGTTCCATAAATTCAGAAATAGATTGGGGCCGTTCGGCCGGATTAAGTCGAATGGATTTACTGATGGCACGCCATGTAGTGTCTGATATGTCATCAGGACAGGCTTCGTTTTGTTGGTCATTGGTTGCAGAAGGCGTATCTCCTACCAATATATAATATAAGGTGGCCCCTAAAGAATAGACGTCGACTGTAGGGGAAAAATCCCTTACACCTTGTATTTCAGGAGGTGTAAAACCTCTACTGCGTACCAAGAGTAAGCTCGTCTCATTTGTTTTATCCTCATGGAATAAATGAGCTGAGCCGAAATCAATTAACACAGCGCGATTATCATTATCTTCGTCAATCATGATATTCGAAGGTTTAACATCCAGATGGTTCATATGATTCTGGTGCATTATGTCCAATGCGGAAGCTACCTGGGAAATGATTTTTAGTGCCTCTTCCTCTTTCAAGGTACGCGTTTCCGTTTGCTCCACATATTCTTCCAAAGTGCATCCCTCAATGTATTCCATGACATAATAGCACGTATTATGTTCATCAAAGGCGTCATATACATTTATTATGTGCGGCGAATTTGTAAATTCCTTTATTCTATTGGCTTCATCCATAAAGCTATGGATACCCTTGCTTATTTCTTTTGCATGATCCAGTGGCGTTAAAACATCCAGAGTTTTTTCATCACGCTTTTGGATATTGTTTAAAAAGAATTCTTTTATAGCAACTTGGGTCTTGATGGTCTTTTTATTGTTTTGAAGATGCCATACAGCCCTATACGTTTTGCCAAATCCTCCAGACGAAAGGCCCGATTTTATTTGATATGTATGTCCCTTTAGCCAGCTTCCTTCTGGCAGAAAAGAGTCTCTGCTTTGAGCCAGCAGGTCGGGGTCATATCCATAAGACAATATTTCTTTTCGTATTCTTTCCCTTTTTTCTTCATCATACAATATCTTCTGGCGTTCTACAGTCGTTTCATTGTCTGGTACCAGTATGTATAGTGAAAGGAACATGTTTATTGCATCTTCAGGAGAGTCGTAATAATTGGAAGAGTCGTAATAATTGAAAAGCTTCAGTGGGAAAATCTGATTGACAAAGTACTCTTTTTGCAGTTCGTTTACAAGATAGTGGCTGTCAATCATATCCTTGTTTATGTCAAAGGTTTCTCCCAAATTATAATGTGGTTGCTGATTTTCAGTAATTCTGAAGAGACACGGCTTATATTCGTTCTTGTTACTCAAATTGATAACCAGTAAATCTTCACCTTTTTCATTTGCATGAACGATATATGGATTTTTTAAAGGGTTATATCTTGACCATTGTGGGTAGACAAGCATTGAAGTTGAATAATCCAACGGGTGATAAGTCAATATATCCTTTAATTGAACTAGTTTCATGCCTTTTTTAGCAATAGGACGATGTTTTATTCGTAGTGCATCAGCTAAGTCTAAACGATAATCATCTTCCTTTAATTTCTCTATGTCTAACAGATAGTTTCTTGAACTATCTGATATGCAGCTCTGTAAGCTTTCAAGATATACGGATATGTCGTGTGCATCTACAATTTTTATCCTACTACCCCACTCCTTTCCTTTGTCTATGAGAAGTATGGATCTGTTTCCTTGAAGAAAAATAATCTTGTCAATGCATCCACTTTCTATAAGATGTTCTTTTGCCTTTTTATATACCTTATAATGCCAGAAACCGTTTGAGATGATGCAGGCTGCCTTTCCATGATTATCCATGCGGTCAAGCAAATCAATAAAGACTTTTCGATAGTGATATCTGATGCCGGCTTTAATGGCCATACTGCTTAATATGCCATTCTGTGATTTTGATGAGACTGCATCACTCCAAATAAGAAATTTGTAGTTTTCTACTTTCGGAAACTCCTCCGGATAGATGAAATGCTTGACAGGACTGTGAGCCCAAAGCAATTTGGACAGATGAAAACGGAATTCGTCACTACTTCCACCTATATAGGTACAGTTCTCCGGTATATAAGAAGGCAGATCGAAAAATCCTAATGCGGGATTGAATATTCTGTCATTAGGTTTCATCCAGTTGAGAATGAATTGCAGAATGACTATACCATCGTTCATGTCAAACTGGCTACGGGTAGAGATATATTTGGAAATCTGTTCATTGTGAAGCAGGCACTCGCACAAGTCCTGGTAATATTCCTTCCCGGTCTTTTCGAGCAGTCTGCACATGATATAAACAATGTTCTTTTCTTCTTCCAATAGTCTGCCGGTTATTTCTACGTTAAAGAATAAATATCGGTCTCTTAAAGATTTGAAATACAGAACAGAATCGGCATGACAAAGATCCACGTAGATGTTGTCCGCTGATAGTTGGGTATACACATCCTTCAGCCTGTCTTCAGATGCTAAATACCACATAGATATAATATAGGCAAAGGCTTCTTTTTTCCGTTCTGTATTATACAAATAGGAATCTATATGATTCAATAACTGTGAAATCAGATCTTGAATGTGAATATCATCTGAGAGGTCCTTTTTTTCTTTGTCCGCCATAGCTTTCCATTTGTTTGAAGTGATTATTGCGAAGTTACAATTTAAATTATAAATATCTGCTTAAAAGAAGCTGTTTATGAATAAATAGTTTATCGTGTATGAAATTAATGGCATTTTACAGCCATGATATCTATTTTTGCAACGATTAAATCAGATGTTTAACTTTAAAATGTAAAGGTATGACAAGACGTAGATTTGAAGTAATTTATGAGGCAGGTAGCAGATGCACCACAATTTTGATGCTTTATGGAGGAACTGAAAGTGAAGCAAGAGCAGAATTGTATAGAAGAGGGGGGCCTCGCAACAGAGAGATTGTTATCCTGAGCATCCGCCCCTGCTGACGGAGCGTCCTGAAGGTTCGGCAACGACTCTCCTTAATCTTATGCAAAGCCTTGCTTTTTGTCAGGCAAGGCTTTGTTTTAACTTCCGGGTTTTATATAATTATCGCGTCAAATAAATCTAATCGTGTAATGAAGAAAGAAGATCTTATATTGGGTCAAACCGAAGCTTATCAGATTTCCTCTGCAGTGTGGAGTTTCAAGCGTGTAGATGATATAGTCCATGATATCAATCTGAAACTGAGCAATATGGTTGGTGGTTTCCCTTTTGAGTGTGCGGGAATGGTGTGGAAGGACAGTGAGCGCCTGTATCTTTGTGGCGAATTTTCTCATAATACAGAAGAGCATCGGCAGATAAAGGATTTGCTCCTTTCTGCTACAAGCGGATATGCGGCAAAGCGCTTCTATAAGACTCCGAACAAGAAACGGGTTCGGAGTGATTTCGATGAGTTCAAACTTCAATGGATGCTGTATTGTGTGTGGCAGAAATGTAAGGGCAATGGGGACTTCCGGAAATTATTGCTTTCGATACCCTCTGATGTGATCCTTTTTGAGAATACCACGACTGACAATGGAGGGAGCGCCGAGATCTGGGGTGTAGAAACAAGGAGTTGGTCAACAAGCGTAAGGCAGTCGAAAAGGAAATTAGAGAACAGCATCCGGACATGAGTAAAAAGGAACTTGAGCACCTGATCAATGTGGAGACGAACAAGATCGATGATATCGGGGTGTGGCGTGGACAAAACAATATCGGTAAGATTCTCATGATATACAAGTTGTGCCTGGAGAGCGAAACCGAGCCGGATATAGACTATGAACTTCTGAACAAGGCAAACATCTATTTGTTAGGCCATACCCTCCGCTTTTAGGCAGAGAATCGTAGCTCGGATATAAACATCGTATATAATTAAAACTTGAATAATATGTTGACAAAAGAAGATATTAGCAGAATCTCTGGTGTAGACTTGCATCTACTTGATGGTTATAAAAAGATCGTAGAACTGAGTGGTGAGGAGGTAGATGCCTTGCCCAGCGGGATGAACTTTCTGGCATTGTCCTTGCAGAACTGTCCCTCATTGACAGAACTGCCGGAAGATTTGCCTGTTCAATACCTGTCCATTATGGGCTGCCCTAACCTGAAGCGATTGCCGGAAAAGATGAAACTGGCCGCTCTGTATCTGTTTGGTTCTGACATAGAGGCCATACCGGAGAAATCCACTTGTTTTTCAATTCTGGTATTGATTGAATGCGCCCGCATCAAGCGCTTACCTGCATGCTGCAAGGCCATCACCAAAGATTTTACGATAGAGGACTGTCCCAATTTGGCTTCACTTTCCGAACTGGAGGTGGTGCATGGAGACTTTAATTTGAGAAACACGCGGGTGACATCTCTCCCCGAACACCTTAAGGTTGGCGGCAATCTGTGGATTTTTGACACGCCCATGGAAACCCTACCGGCTCATATCCGGGTTGGGAAAGACATCATCTTGGGCGGTTGTAAGAACTTGAAGTCTTTGCCGGATGGACTTATGGTTAACGGTGACCTAGATTTATCGGAAACATCTGTCCGCGAGCTGCCCAAAGGTCTGATTGTTAAGGGAAATCTGATCTTGACTGATACCCCAGTCTCTTCATTGCCGGAGAATCTGATTGTTGGAGGAGAAGTCGTTGCTGCGGACAACGTGTTGCATGATGTCACCATTAATCACGAGGTGCCGGACAACCTGACAGAACGGATCTGGGAAGAAAGCGGCTACATCTATGCCAACGAGCAACTATATCGGATCATGGCCAAAGAGGAAAGGCATTATAAGGTGATCGCCCCGTCTCTGGATGTTTACTTCATCTTATATGGATCGGACAATCTGGTGGAACAGAGCATTCTCTGTCTGGTGCCGGACAACAATCCCAAAAGTCACGCTTTCGGCATCGGAAAGAGTGTGTCGGAGGCATGTATTGATTTAATTTTAAAAACAGCAGATAGTTTATAATGACTAAAGAAGATATTTGTAAACTGGCAAGCATCTCCATGGAGGACTTGGATCAGTATCCATCCATGGATCTAGCCGGACCTGCCATCGATAGTTTGCCGGACGGGATTGACTTCCATATTCTAAACATTAATAATTGTCCCAATCTGACAAGCCTACCCGACAACCTTAAGTGCACAGTTCTGAATATTACTGACTGTCCAAAGTTAGAGAGAATGCCAAACAATTTTCAAGGTGACGTGCTGGTGATTGATAATTGCCCTAAACTTGCTTGCTTACCAGCGTTAAACGGGGTCATTCAGCTTGAAATCAGACATTGTCCCAATCTGACGCAGTTGCCCGATGGACTGGAACTATCTTTCTTGTGTATTGATGATTCCAATATTGAGGCGCTGCCTGAGGATTGTTTCTTTTATCAGGATTTGTCGCTGATAAATTGCCCATACTTGAAAAAGTTACCAGATTGCTGCATCGCTTTTTCGGGGGATGTGAACTTGTATAATTGTAGCTCGCTTTCTGTCCTTCCAGATATTAAAGTAGTATTCGGGAATCTGAATATTGTGGGAACATCAATTAAGAATCTTCCCAAAAACATTAAGATAGGTGGATGCTTGGTGGCTAACGAAAGTAAACTCGAAACACTTCCGGAGGGTATTCGTATCGGTGAATACATCGATCTGGGTAATTGCAGCAATCTTCTGTCATTACCCGATGGTTTGATAGTAAATGGTTGTCTGAATCTAGCGGGAACACCAATTAAACAGTTGCCTGTTCGGTTGATGGTTGGTGGCAACCTGAACATCTTGTCTACAAATATAGAGAGTTTGCCCGATGATTTGCAGGTAAAGGGAAGGATCTGTGGAAGTAAAAGAGTATTGGATACCTATAAAATTAATGATGATATCCCTAATGATTTACCATTCTATATATGGAAAGACAGTTCTTATATATATTACAGCAATCGGCTCTATAGAATCATAGCTTCTGATCAGTATAGTTGGAGAGTCATTGATGCAGAGGTAGCTGTTCGTATCATGCTTGATATGGGGTTACGTTATGGTTACGATATAGACGATGGGGTTTCTTACATTGTAATGGATGCTGACCATCATTATGGTGATGGTCCTACAACTAATTATGCTTTAAGAAGAATGGAAGAAAGAAGATTGATATTACATACATGAAAAAGTATAAATCAATACAATTATAATCCACTTTGAGTAGGATGAATAGCATACAGACAGAGGGTGTGTCGAGAATTTTCATTTCAATACACCCTCTTCCCTTTATCTTTTACCCCAAATTGCTGCGTCTTTGTGGTCTGCGTCATGAACAATCTGCCAAAGTTTGGACTGATGAGCCAGGTCCAAATCATGCTGGGCATAATCGGAAGTATGATGCAAACCTCTCATATGCCAGCGTATGGCTCTACGCTCATCGTCCGTGAGCTTGAATTGGCATACCTTTTCCAGGAGCTTTACTGAACGGTTTCCATGGCCTGGTATATGTACTTTTCTTGAACCGGGTTTCCCGTTTGGGTTGAATACCAGCATTCCTGCCTTGCAGATATCATGCAGAATTGCAGCTATAATCACACTATCCTGAGGTAGTCCTTCGGAGTGTTTTTGGGCTATCTTGTAAACACCTAAACAATGCTGGGCCAAACCGCCGTGCCAATTGTGATGACGCTCTTTCGACGAGTCGATTATAAAGAAATTGCTTTTGAACAAGTATTTTATAACATTCTCAATGCCTTCTCTTTGGGTGCTGCGCAACAATGAAATGATTTCCTGTTTATTTGATTCTATTTGTTCTCTTGATAACATGGCGAATTATTTTTTAGTAGATGAATAAAGTCCAACGTATCGGCAGGCAGATGGTAATCCAGTCTTTTGTTTTCGCGAAGCTCCATAAGCAGACGCCCCAGCAGGTTGGGCCCAGTGTAATGGTCTTCACTAAGTTTTGTACCCCAAGTGTCCGGCGCCTTTTTCGGAAAGCTTGTCTGATCCTCAACAATGTATTTGCCTTCACTTTTCTCCAGCATTACCTGGAAGGCTTCATGCTGTTCGTATTTCTGTTGTATGCAGAATTTCATGGCATCCACGATAATACTACCCCAGTCAGGTCGACGATGAGTCCGCTCCCATTTCTTGGCTGTCATTTTGGGATTACGAGCCTGATAAACTGCTCTGACCGCTTCTTCTTCCTTGAACTTCATCAGCTGGAATAGTTGCTCTGCCGACTTGAATGTCACCCCATAAAGCATTATAGGCGTGTGGGCAAAGTTACAGAAAAGCCCCCATTCCTCAGCCACTTTATGTATGGTAATACATTGTGCGGCAGGATAAGTCTCAATGGAATAGTATTGTGGATAATATTCCTGTATGAAAGGAGCGATACTATAAAAACTCATATTGATAATTATTCTTTCTTTATCTGTTCTACTTTCAGGATTTGTATCTTGCTCTCATCGAAAATGGCCCGATTAGTTCCAGCTTCCGGCTTATTCCAATTGTATGGCCACACGATGCATACCACACCGATGCTATTCAAAAAATCAGCTGCTGCTTTTTCTCCCAGGAAGTCTGTTTCCCCGGTCAACCTTTTGGCCAGGAACTTACGGAAATCCTTGCCGTCTTGTTGCACTTTTTCCGGTATCGTAATATCTAGTTTTTCTTCTGCACGACGTACGATTTCAGGGTGAACACACTGCTTGAAGGCTATGTAATTATCTTCTTTCAGCTCAGGCACAGCTAAAGTATAAACATAGAAATCTGTTGCCTCTTTGTGGACCGAGGCATAATGCACCGCCGAACTATAGTGTGACGTGACATACACACCATAGCCGAATTTGATTTTACCGTTCCCCTTTAGAGCATTGGCTAAGTCAAAATGTTCAAACAGGGTATTCGAGCCGTGATAGAATACCTCCATAAATATCACTTGTACTTTTTTAGTGGTATAATTCGTTTTTCGTTAATCAGATGATTATCTGCCGAGTTATATTGGCCGATTATTTTGTTGTTTCTCATGATAACCCATCCACTTAATGGTTGATTTTCTCTAATGAATGGTACATGCACCAGATCACCATATTCAAACTTTGTATTGATTGTTTTCACTACCCTAAAGTTGTAATCGACATTTCCCCGGTATTCTAAATGCAGTACCCGGTCCGGTCCATATTTGATTTCTATGATATCGCCCAAATGCATCGAAATTTCGTTTTTTGGGGGTACAATCTTCGAGACTGTATTTTTGTGGCTAGGCTTCTGAGTATCTTTTGTAGCCTCCAACTTACTCCAACTTTCACAACCTAAAAAACTAGCTATAGTCTTGCAAGTTTCTTCTGACAGTTCAAATGGCTTTCCTGTCTTGTCGTTTATCAATCTCTCAAAAACTCTTTTCCAGGTATTGATGTGAAGTGGTTTAGTGTCGGTAACTTCAGCTACATGATTACTGAATAATGTATATTCATTATCATTGATTGGACCATCAGAACTTATTTTAATCGGCTCGCCCTTCTTGTCACAGTTAAACTGTTCTATAAGCAATTGCTGGATTTCTTTAGGTACGCGATGTGTCATAGCTGTCTAATTTATAGATTAATATCTGTAAAGGTATAAAAAATATGGATATCTAATATTACAGAAGATATTTAATTTACGCATGAGAATAAATTCTCATGCGTTCAGTCATCAACGCCGAAACTCAAACAATAGGTGTTGTCGAATGTATCCTTATCTTCATCAGGAATGAAAGTCCCTTCATCGCTGATATGTCCCCATTGTCCATTCAGGTCAGCGTGTACTAATTCATGCTCATCTTCTGCAAATTCATTATATATAGGAGGAACATATAACCCCCAACAAGTTACGAGACCGGATTTTCCATCCTTCTTAAAAACAATGATGCCATTAGACATTCCATAAATAACATCCATCTCACAAGGTACAAGCTCCTGCCCTTTGGCTGTCAACAGGCCAAAATATCTTTTACCATTCGACTCTTTGCAGCAAGTATAAAAGCTGGTATAGTGCTTGCACTCTATCATATCGTATTTGAAATTGCAGAGTGGAGTACCCTTACCGTCGGTAGTAACCAACGCAAACTTCCCTTCCTCGTTTTGAGCAGCTATAGGCGCTTCACGTTTTATGGTATAGCTATAGAGTTCCGAGTAGTTGCGGTAGATAGCAGGAACACGGATCTTCCCGGTTATGTCCTTTACTCCCAATTTGCCGTTTTCCTCATAAGTATAATCAAAAAGATTGTACTCATCTTCTATCTTATAGTATTCCTCTTGAAGCTTGTTTGCTTCATTATAGTTATCTTCTGCTAAATATTTGCAAACTGCATCTAATGTGTCATTAAGACGTTTAATGATTTCGGGTGTAACTTCTTTCTTCATATCTGTAATTTTTTTTGTGTGATGCAAAGATAGATAAGAAAGAAAAAATAAGCCATTAATTTCATACACGGAGATTCTCTATTTTATTTTCTATATCCGGTTGTCTTTCTGTATTGAGACATACCATATATCAATCCTATAAGAAATTTATTATAGAAGTGTTTGATATAAATATCGTATGAGTTTTCTGAATCTGACTCATGTTTAGAGGAATGGTCTAAATATGCTTATTTTCTAGTTATAATATGTGCTTTTAATGAAATTAATGGCCTATTTTAGCACTAAGAGTTATTTTTACATTGAATCATTAAACATGTTATTTTATGATTGCAGTTTGTTACAAGTTTATCATATTTTAGGAATAAGTTTAAGTATATGAGTAATATAATAGCTATAGGAGATATACATGGCTCTGCAGAATGGAGAGACATTGTTGAAGAAAATAACGACGCTACGGTAGTTTTCTTGGGGGATTATCTTGACCCGTATGGGCCGTATAACCGTGATGATATTCTAAACAATCTGGCTGAAATCATAGAGTATAAGCGTAACAATATGCAAAGGGTGATTTTGTTATTAGGTAATCATGATTTGCATTATATAAATTATGACATTCAGATTTGTACAAGGTATAATATCCAACTTGCAGAAATTGCAGGATTACTGTTTAACTATAACTATAATCTCTTCCAGTATGCTTACCAAGTCAATAACATTGTATTCACACATGCCGGGATATCACATCAGTGGTTTGAATTTGATTTTAAAGGAGATATTAACAGAAACATTGCTGAACAATTGAATAATCCAACTGATGAGCAACTTGTGAAACTGTTTCAAATAGGTTCAGCCAGAGGAGGAGGTCCCAATATAAAAGGTGGAATATTTTGGGCAGACAGTTCGGAATTAAGTGACCCATTGCATGGATTTACTCAAGTAGTTGGGCATAACAGAGTACCATATATAATGGAATTTAAATATGCCAATGATAATAAAATAATATTTTGTGATTGTCTAGGGGATGGAATGTACTTTAAGACAAATATTTGACATAAAACGTTTGCCACGTTGATACTGCCCCAAAGACACTATCCAGAATTTTGCGTAAATGGAAATAGGCTTCAGTTGCAAGTTATCTCCACGTACAACTAATTTCGTTAATTATTGTATGAAAGTAGTTTAATGGAGTGTTATAAACAAAGTTTTTGAATTTCAAGCATATGAGTGAAACTCATTAAAAAACTAAAGAATAAAATGTATATTCACAGATAAAACAACTATTTTTATCGGTCATTATGCACAATGAAACAACGAACCTTGAATTTAATTTATACTTATAGATCTATATCATCATGAAGATATTGTTTTCACCAGAATACTCAGGACAGATCTTTACACAAAGTGGTGTAATGATGGATACTGTAGTGACTAATACGACTGGTTTAATCAATTTGCTTGAGCTACGTTTGGGACTTCATTATGAAGAAAATCCCATACATGAGCGCATAGCTCATTATTATGATGCCGTATGTAAGTACATGAGTGCACATCCGGATAATGTAATGGCTGATTCATTCAAAGTACTAGGTCTAAGTACGGCCAAAGCTATGCTGGGGTGGCGTGACGAACTGCGTTCTGCTGATTGGAAATTCAATGGAACCGATATCAGCGACCGTCTCTCCGTGTTGATTGGAGTTGAGGAGTACTTCAGTCAGCATAGTGGAACCGATCTGACGGAGAGATTTCATGCCGTCACCGAACAGGTGATTTCCCAGAAACTGGACTGCTCGGAAATGACACTGCAGCTTGCCTGTGAAAAGCATTTGCTTAAACCGACAGTACGTTCTTTGATTTCCGTTCTGGAGCAGCAGGGTGCTAAGGTTGAACTGATTCCTGAAGCCGGTAATACAGAAAACAATCTGAGCAGGATTCGCCGGATGATTTCAGAAAGCCAACATTGTAAAATCAAACTGGATGAAAATGACCGTTCACTGCTTATCTATCAGTTTCCCGACGAACGTGCCGCCTGTGAATACCTTTCATACAACAGGATGGATGATGTGGATGTATGGATAAATGCCGACAACAAACAAATGGATAACTGGCTAATGCTGATGAATCAACCAATGACCGGTAGTGTGGCTGTCGATTGTATTCCTCAGTTGACACAATTGTTTGTGATGGGACTCGGAATGTTTTCTTCTCCGCTTAATGTAAACACATTGATTGAATGGCTAAACATGCCATTGCATCCTATAGACAGATTCTTTCGCTCAAAACTTGCAGAATCGATTGTCACCGAAGGAGGTTACAGAAACGACACTTGCAGACAATTAGTCAAAGACTATATAGATGGCAAGTTCGTCTATCTCAACGAGGAACAGAAAGCATTGCCGGAAGACGAGCAACAGAAAATACGAGAGAAAGACTGCAAGAAGCGTCAGAGGATGGCAAATATCTTCCTGCCTCCATTGGAAAGCGTAAAGGAAATCAGAACGGATGATGTACGTCTTTTTGTAAACGAATTATCTGCCTGGTCACGTCAGCGTGCTCATCTTATGAAGGAAGACCATAATTGTGTTCAGTGGATAGAACAACTGATGACAGTGGCAAGCATGTGCGATGCACTGCATATTCTGTTGGGTACCGTCAATACCCCAACAATCGACTATAAGATTATAGACGCATGGATTAGCTCCATCTATGAGAAGGAATCATATACTAATGCTGCAGCTGAACGTGGTTGCAGAATAGTAGTAGATTCTCCTGCTAAAATAGCTGCAGCAGCTAAAAAAACTGTCTGGTTGGGGGTTGAAGGCGGTGCCGGTCATACTCTGGAATGTGCATTCCTCTATCCTTCAGAAAAGAGAAAACTGACTGAACAGCACTATATAATTCCATGGGATGAAGCCAACGAAGGTCATTATCATGAACACATGCGAATGACACCACTTCGCATGACTGAAGACCAACTTATTCTGGTAGTATGCAAAACAAGAGGTGGAGAAAGTACTTTAAAGCATCCACTAATTGTCCGTCTGGAGCAGCAGGTGGAGAATATAGAAAAGTTTATTCTTACACCCAAAATTGATGCCGGCAACATGGCAGAAGTGGAAATTGTTGAGAATGGCGGTGTGGCAGCAGAACTAAAGTTTGAATATGCCGATAAACTGAAATGGCCGGACCATCTGAGCCCGACAAGTATTGCTACACTGGTGGAGCATCCGTTTGACTACCTGATGGAAAGGATGCTGAACATCACTGCCGATGGTAAGGCTCAAATGGCCGATGTAAAGACAACCATGGGTAATGTGGCTCATGCAGTGATTGAGGCATTATTCAGCCCCACTGAGGGTAAATGGTATGCTACCCCCGAGGAAATTGCCTTACGCATGGAGGACTATGATGCAGCATACATAAAAGTAGTTGAAGCAAAAGGGGCAATCCTGCAGTTAGCAGAGAATAGACTGAAAGAGAAACTTCTGCATGAACAACTTCGCGTTTGTCTGGACACTCTTCTGGAAATACTCAAGGATAATGACCTTAAGGTAACTGGCTGCGAGCAGTATGTTCAGGCCAACTTGAAATTGGGCCTTCCGGATGCTTTCGATAAAGAAGAAAATGAAGGAGAACGTGATGTACTGGGATTCATCGATATGACACTCGAAGATGCAGAAGGATATCCTGTAGTATTCGACTTTAAATGGACAACTTGGGTAAAAGGATATCAGGATAAACTGGAGAGCAATCGCTCAGTGCAGTTGGAACTATATAGAATTATGCTCGGCCAGAAAGAAAGGAACGAGGTAAGACGTGTGGCCTACTTCCTTATGCCTGAAGCCCGCCTTTACAGCAAAGAAGTTTTCAAAGGACGGCACTGCACGCAGATAACTCCTGAGAACCGGGATAATATCGTAGAAGAACTGAGACAATCAGTCATCTACCGAAAGAAACAATTGGAATGCGGAGTCGTGGAAACCAATGGAGCATACGATGAACTTCAATATGTGAAAGACACTGAATCGTGTGGACTCTTCCCTCTGAAAAAAGACGAAGAAAAAAATATGAAGGAAGAGAACTTCTTTTCCCAATATGTACTTTTTAATAATTAAAGCATCATGAAAAACGTAACATATATCAATGCGGGAGCCGGCTGTGGTAAAACATACAGACTGACAGAGACCCTGACCAATCTGATTAAGTCAGAAAAAGTAAAGCCTGAACAGGTGATACTGACAACTTTTACGACTAAGGCGGCCAATGAGTTTAAGGAAAAGGCAAAGGCTTTCCTTTATGATGAAGGCCTTTATGATGCAGCAATACAGTTGGATCATGCCATGATTGGCACTGTTCACAGTGTATGTCAACGCATGATTGGCAAATATTGGTTCCATCTCGGACTGTCGCCTAACATGGGTGTAATGGCAGAAGAAGATACAGCCTATTATATATCACAGTCATTGTCGGAACTTCCTACAGACGAAGAATTGAAGGTACTGCATGGATTTGCCAGATATTTTGATATACGCGTCACAGAAGGATATATGGTGAAGAAAGCCATCAATTATGATTTCTGGCAAGACCACCTGAAAGCTGTCATTGGTTTTGCTACCAATTACGAACTGGTAAGTTTGTAATACTATTTTGCAACTATCATAAAATCAATATGTTATGACTATTAAATAAGAAACAAGGAACAAAATAGGAACAAAATGTCTTTTTATTATGTTTTTTGTTCCTTTCCTGTTTCAGATGTTTTTCTTTGTTTCCCTTGTTTGGCATCAGCTTGTAATTTGAACCGGTTTGGAACATTGCAAAGGTAATGAATTTTGGGATAGATATGTTGCTGGCCAAAAGAAAAAAGTCAGTTTGGCCTTTTGCCAGCCTTGCACCATCGCAAACAAACCCAAACGGATTTACCTGCGACTTCACATTTATACTTTTCTTTGGTTTAGGATATATATACTAATGGAGTAAAGTAAAGCGTCCGTACACTATCGCCGCTTCCGACAAGTACCTGTTTTCTTTTTTGGCCAGCATCCTTTTGTAGGCAATGCCGATTATATCCAAGTTACCCCTTGCCATTGCGCTGCTTCTTCCGGCAGTTTGACATAATTGTGCCGCAAAGGAAACTCCTATGCCGTGCTTCCTTGTAATGTCGGAGCCGTACTCCTTTTGAAAATAATCAGTGCCTCTTTTACCATTCTACACTTGTCATATCAGCTATCCTTTATCTCGCCCTCCTGCCGTCACCGTTTGGTTTTATTGATGCAAAGGTCGGCCATTGCGCCTGATTGCAACGGTTTGAAATGAATTTTTTGCAAATTCTTCCTCCTTGTTGTGGAGAGTAATTTGCAGAAAAAACCGCCGCATGAGGCTTTTCCGATAGCCGTGCCCCCGCATCGATAAAACCCAAAAATCGGTCACGACAAGTAGAACCGATAAAAGGGGGAAGTATAACTATAAAAAATAAGCAATATGTCATTCAGAACATTTATGGAAGATTGCGGTTACAAGGTGCAAACCACCTTTTGGGAAGATTTCTCAATCGCAGATGCGTTTGGCCCAAGTGCTATTCAAAACGCCTACAACCTCGCATTTAAGTCGTGGAAACACAACTACAAGTATCTTACGGAGTTGGTATTGGTACTCAACCACAAGATTTGGCAGCACTACGAGAAACATCCCCAACTTGCCATGTTGTATAATACCCTTTGGCGACAGGCTGACCAATTTGCTATGGATAATCTGAAAGATGACGAGTTGGATTACTTTCTGGAAATAACGGACTAATTATAAAACCGAATGATTATGATAGAAAAGAAACAAATTACCCCACGAACTACAACGTTTGACGATATTGTAAACCGAGATTTGAGATTTCGGTATATGTTACTCTCACGCTTGCAGTCTGATTGCGATTATTATCTGAATTACGGCAACAGGTTTCCAGGATGCCTATGGGCAGGCGATGAGCAAAGGCAAATCGAAGCGATGATAAAATTGCACGAGAGTTTCAATAAAGATGAAAAACCCGAATGGCTGACTATGGCGGAAATCTTGGAATATGACAAAAAGATGAAAACCCCATCGCCAGTTTCGGATGAAGATGCAAACCCAACGGGATGGGTAGTCGTCTAAAATGGTATGCCGACAAGCAAAGAGCGGTTTTGACCGCTTTTTGTTTGCCCGGCAGTTACCCGTACTTTTGAGGCAAGTCGTGCCTGTTATATTCCCTGTTATATTCTGCTTTGTACCTGTAGTTTTAGGACAGTATATCTTTTCTGTCAGTTTATATAGAATATCGCCTCCTGTCATAAAGCGTCCGTAAGCCATCCGCCAGTTCCGGCCAATCCCCATTTTATTTTTTGTCCAGTACCCTTTTGTAGGCAGTGCCAATTATATCCTTGTTACCCCTTGCCATTGCGCTGCTTCTTCCGGGCAGCTTGACATAATTGTGCCGCAAAGGTAACTCCCATGCCATGCTTCCGTGCAAGGTCGGTGCCTTGCGGTTCATAGCCAAAATCTCCACCTCCGCCTTGGGAGGTAGTATTTCGTCCCGAAACCTTGCCGGAGCAGCATGGAACCTTTCAAGGCGACAAAATTATAGTCAAGCCCAAAAGTAGCAGAACTACATGAGGGATATGAATAAACCTAAAAACTGGAGATTATGGCAAACTATGCGACCTATCTGTTCTATGCGGAGACAAAGAACGGAAACGACCTTAAAAAGGTCGAGGACTATCTGGAAGAGAACTTTTGTGATTGTTACGTAAACAGGCTGGAGAATGGCCTTGACTGCGAGTTCTCCTCAAAATGGGATTACCCCGAAGAAACGATAGACAAAATGATTTCCCTTTTGGAGGACAAGAACGACATTTACATCAGGGTGTTGACCCACGAGCTTTGTAATGAATATGTGAGCTTCAGGGTTTTCAAAAACGGAGAATGGGATGTCAAGTGCTGAAAACCATGAAAAACGACAGGACTATGTGCGGATATGACAATGAAACGGACATCATCGGCTGTAGCTGTACGCTGCTGGAGCCGTACAAGGGATATACGGACGGAGAAGTGGTATGGGATTACGGACGGGAGATTGTCGTGAAGCTGATAAACGGCAAGGAGGTGGTAAGAGGCCGGGATGAAGTGCTGGTATTTGATTGACCCTTATAAAATGGACTGCTATGTTGTATGATTACAGTAATGAAGACAAGAGGCCAATGTGCCTGACATTGGAAAACGGATTGACCGTCGAGGGCGAGTTCATCGACTTGAGGATTTCCGTGGAAACCTTGCCGCAAGGCAAGACTTGGTATCAACTCCGCCATGCGGACGATGACGATACGGAACCGGCAACCGTAAAGAACGGCTGCGTTGTAGTAAATTTCTTCGGCACATTGATATGCGAGCCAATAAGCGGCATCGGGAATAACGAGGAAATAGCTATTACGGAATGGGGCTTTGGCGATTGACCTTTCCTCAAAGCCGGGATGGATGGTGTGGATGGCTTCCACACCGTCCATTCAGCCGCCTATAGCCTTTTATAGTCTTGACCATTATTCCTTTTATATTATACGCACCGCCTTCCCGGTTGCGTGATTTCCTTTTATAAACACTGTTCCGCTCGCTGGAAGGCATCCATTCCGCTTTAAGGAATGCCGGATTTTGCCTTTCGCCTTTTCCACCCCCCTTCCTTTATCGGGGGACAGAACCGGCGACCATGCCGTTGCGCTTCCGCCTTTTTCTTTTGGCCGGCAGGACACTTCGGGCTTTCCCTCCGCAGGAAACATCCCGCTTATGCCGGTCGAACCATGCGCTTTCTTGCGCCTCCATACAGACAATACGGCCCGATAGCTTTCAACGCCTGTTCCACAGCTTTTATGCCGGTTGCCGGAAACGCAGCAGCTTGCCTGAACAGGCGGATGGCCCTTGCAGCAAAACCGCGTGAAGTGCTTACCTTCACTTTTCTGAATTGTGCTTTTGAGAAGCCACTCATTTTTCCGATGCAAAGTTAGCGTCCCGCTTCGATGGCTACGAATGGCCATCTTGTGTGGGCGTTGCACTCCTGCCAATAAAATAGTCCGGAATCTTCCTTTATTTTCCTGCACAAAATAAAGAGTATTCAGCCCGATTTTCATGGCTTGTCCACATTGATACGGGCCTGCTTGTCCTTGCATGTAAAAATTAAGTTTCACTTCTAAAAAAATTCATTATGAAAAAGTTTCAAAACATCTTCACAGTATCCGGTTTCGTAGGCAAGGACGCAGAAATCCGCCAGTTCACCAATGCAAGCGTAGCCCGTTTCCCCTTGGCAATCGGCCGCCAGGAAACCAACGGCGATGAAACCAAGCGCGTATCGGCTTTCGTCAATATGGAAGTATGGCGCAAGAACGAGCATACGGAATCATTCGACCAGTTGGCCAAAGGCGCGCTGCTCACTTTCGAGGGATATTTCAAGCCCGAAGAGTGGACCGACAAGGACGGCGTAAAGCACAATCGCGTCATCATGGTCGCCACCAAGTTCTATCCCGTTCCCGAAGAAGAAGAGGCTCCTGCCGAGCAGAAAAAGGCGGAGAAGAAGAAAGGCAAGCAATAATCCTGCCATCCCACAAAGCGGCCTTTGGGCCGTTTTTTATTGCTCGCTACATTTTGGCATACCCTCTTTTATACCGGCCTTTGCATTTTGTAGCTTCTAAGCCCCGTTATATTCCAAAGAACGATTTGCCTGAACAGGCGGTGCAGCATGTGGCAGGACAAGGCCTGCTACGTCCTGCGCCGCCCCTTCACGCAAAGGAACGGACGGAACACACCCGACAAGCCTGCCGGGCAAGTTCCCAGATGTCCGCCCCCGTCTTTTCTTTGTCGGCCCGCTTATAACCGTCCTTGCTGTCGCCTTTTGTCATAAAGCTGCGCCCCACGCCTTTGCGGAGCGTCAAGGGCAGTCCGGCAGGAAAAGCGTCGCTGCACATGGCAGCAGGCCGCTATGGTGCAGGAACGCCTGTCCGCCGGAAAGCGAACACGGACATACTCGCCCCTATGGGCGCAAGTGCGTCCGTCAGGGAGTTCGCACGGCTGCCCGGACGCTCCACGCGCCCACCCGTCACCTTTTATATCCTTTCAATCAACTCTTATACGGGTATGTTCCAATCTTCCGCCATTCCGCCGGTCAGCATTGCCCTAAAGGATATTTCTTGCAAAAATAGTGCCGTCCTGTCTGCAAATGGCAAGCACAGGCACGGTGTTTCTGCGGGAAATCTTCCTCCGGGACTTCGTTCAGGAGCGTATTTCCCTTGACTGCCTTGCCGTATTGCCGCCGTCACTCCCTATGCAAAAAATATCCCTTGAGCAAGCTGAAAGGCTTGCGAACAGAGGGGAAAAAAAACAGAGTTATGGCACAGGCAATCAATGAGAGCATCAAAAGGCAGTTGGCCAAGCCGCAGGTTTGGTTCTGCAAGTATTTTCCGGTACGCATCCGCAACGTCGGGGAGGACGCCATCAAGGCGCACAATCTCGTGTGGGCGTTCAAGGACGCGAAGGAAGAAGCCACCGAGCGTGTGGCACGGATGACGGCAGGGTATCTCGTCTGCCAATACGGGGATAAGGTTAAAGACATGACCTTTATCTGCGTTCCGGCGAGCAGCGAGGAAAAGAACGAGAGCCGTTACAAGCATTTCTGTCAGCGTGTGAGCGAGCTTTGCGGCATTGCCAACGGCTTTTCATTCGTTCACGTTTCGGGGGAACGCCCGGCCTTGCATGAGCACCGCCACGGCAAGACACCCGTTATGGTTGACACGGTGACATTCGATGCAGGGCTAATCAACGGAAAGACCATCTGCGTCTTTGACGATGTGATTTCCACGGGGCAAAGCTATGGGATGTTCGCAGACCGGCTTGAACGGCTGGGCGCGAAAGTGGTGGGAGGCGTTTTCTTGAGCAGGACACATTATAGATATAAAAAAGAGAACTGATTATGGAAAAGACAAAAGACATCAAGGAGTTGTCCGTATGCTTCAGCGGACACCGCCTTGTTCCGCAAGAAAAGCGGACGGAGTTGAAGCAGGTGTTGAGGGTGGAGATAATAAAGGCATATTCAAGGGGCGTGCGCAATTTTTATTGCGGCATGGCCCTCGGCTTTGACACGCTGGCGGCCACAGCCGCCCTTTCGCTGCAATGCGAGCTGCCCGACTTGAGAGTGACAGCCGTTGTGCCGTTCAGGGGGCAGGCCGACCGCTGGACGGAGAAAGACCGTGAACTGTACGAGGACATCCTTGCCAACGTGGACGGAACGGTCGTGTTGAGCGGATATTACTATGACGGCTGCCTTTTGAAGCGGAACGACTATATGCTGGAGCGTTCAACCGGCGTGATAGCCTATTTTGACGGACAGCCCAAGGGCGGCACGTACTATACGTGTAAGAAGGCAAAGTTGCATGGACTGGATGTAACCAACCTGTACGGCAGTGTATGAACAATCAAAATGATTAAAATTATGAAGGACATTGCAGGCATCGTCATTGCCGCCATAGTATTCCGCGTTTTGTGGATTATCCTCAAGGCCATCATTGGCGGTGACAGGTGGAATGATTTTAGGAGGGACCGCTAAGCGGAACCGATTGTAAAATGTAAACAAATGTATATATGGAAAAGGAATTATCCCAAATGAGCAAGGAAGAAAAGTTGCAGGCGTTGGCGGACTACCTGCCGTGCCGTCATGAGCGGCAATACGTGTTGCGTTATATCCTGGCACTCCGCCATGACGACACGGAGCAGGTGGCGTGGTTCGAGAGTTTTGGCCAAAGCGTCCACCATGTCATATTGAATATCTCCACCTACGAGCGTGGAAAGCTGTTCGGTTATGCGGACAAGCAGTTTGACGAATACGGCTGGATAAGGGGAATGTTGCCCATTGTGGAAAACATCGCGTTGGACGATTTCAATGTGATACGCATCGGCCAATCCGTCAACGGCCTGTATGCCGTTACGATCAGTTGGGCTACAAGCAATGCAGGAGGCGGAAGCTATCCGTCCGTCTGGGACGAACCGATAGCGGACTATAAGGAAGCTGTGTCGTGCAGCATACGTATACTTGAGCGGCAGTATCCCCAAATTACTACCTAAGGGAATGGGCTATGTCGTAATTGAACTGTCCAAAAGTTTTGTGTCTAACTTATGGTGTGCAGTTCAATTACGATATAGCCAAAATGGAATTGAAGCGGAAATATGCTGGACTGCGGCAGGTGTGCCTGTTTTAAGTTTTATATGTATAAATAATTTGGTTTTGTATAAAATAGTGGGCTATTGATGGCAAAAATATGCTTGATAATAGACTTTCTTTATTTGATTTTTCTATTACGTTTTAATTATCTTAAATTGATTGTCTGTGGTGTAAATTCATACAATCTTGATTTTGTAATTTTCGTAGGATTTACACCAACATGGATTAAACCTTGTTTATAAACATCTGTCATATAATCGTCTAATCTTGGATCAAGACAATATTCGTCAATTAGATATTCAGGGTCAATATCATATGATAACGACACTTTGTTCCTTTCTGGGGCGTGGGAATCAAGCACTTTAATAATACGAACTTCTTGTTCGTGTGAAAACGCGTCACGCTTCATAAACATTGATTCTGTCGCTATTTGGTTAATGTTAGAATATTCTAAACTTAGACTTGAAATCCAACTCTGAATTTTACTTTGAGTAAAATAATTAACTTTTCCAATGTATGACGTAGCCATACATGCATCATCCGTATAAATGATATTAAAAAGTTTTTCTGCTGTAGTCTTTATTTTTATTGCATCTTTATTTTGTGAATATATCCTCCACATGGCATCAGATTCTTCTAACAACGTCCAAGATTGGCCAAATATGCCATTCGTTAAATCTAATGCGGAAACTTGTCTTCCGTCAGGCATTTTGAAGTCTTCCTTATAGAAAAAGTTTTCATATGGGTCCTCCCAGCTATTCACTTTATTCATAAGTAATTGTTTATTACCAACCATCATTAAGACATACTTTAAGGGAATATATTTATAGATATGGTCTTCCTTGTTTAGGCTATCACGCATATTTCTTAATTTATAGTATTTGTTACACATAAAAATTTTAGTTTTAATTATTTATAGATAATCTTACAATTTAAATTCAATGAAATTTCCAGCATGGTTCGCAAATTTCCTGTTGGCAAATACAAGCAATGATTCTGTTCTTTTTCCATACTTTACGCTATCCCTAAAAGTTCAATTTCAAACACCAGCGTGGAATTGGCCGGTATGCCCGGCTGGGAAAACTTGCCGTAGCCCATTTCCGCCGGAATGTAAACCTCCCACTTGTCGCCCACGCACATCTGCTGCATGGCGACAATCCATCCCTCGATGAGGTCGCAAAGGCGGATGGCCAGTGGTGCGCCGCCACGGCTGCTGTCAAACTGCCGCCCGTCAATCGTCCGTCCGGTGTAGTGGGCGATCACGATGCTGCGCGGCCCAGGATGCCTGCCGTCGGCTTTTCCTTCCGCAAGGACTTTGTAGCAGATGCCTTTGGGGAGTGTTTGCCCCCCTCTTCCTGTGATTTTTGTGCAAGCCAGTCCTTGTTGGCCTGCGCGTATTCCCTTTTGTTCATCATATTCCGTGTTGTTGCCGTTTTTCGCACAAGGCGGCCATCTGTCCGATGAACTCTTCTTCAGACGGATGCCTATCCTCGACAAATACTATCATCTCGTCCAACGCCTCCTTTGATTGCCCCAGCAAATGTAGGGCAGTCTGCATAAGGCCGTAGCTGTAGCCCTGACTTTCCATGAGCGTGTACAAAGCCTGTTCTTTCGTTGTCATGATATTGCCATCATAGATATTGGTTGATTACGGCGAGCAGGTCGACCCTCGACATCATGCCGCTTTGCCTCCAAAGTGTTTGGCCATTGCGGAACAGCATCAAGGTAGGCACGGCCTGTATCCCGTATTGGGCGGCAGTCTGTCCGTATTTGTCCACGTCCACCTTGATGATGCGCACCTTGTCGCCCAGCGTGTCCTTAAGCTGTTCCAGCACGGGGTGCATCATCTTGCAGGGCTGGCACCAAGTGGCGAAGAAGTCCACCAGCACCAGGCGGTCTTCTGAAATCACGTCGTTGAAAGTTTCCATCGCGATGTTTTTTTATCTATTATAAAATTATTTCCATACATCCGACAATATGTGGCATATCGGCTTATGAAAGATGTCCTTTTGCGTTGCAATACGCCATCTTTTGCATCATAAAAAGATATGTATTGCGATGCCCTTAAATACAGGCAGTTTCACTTCTTGATTTCTCCGCTAATGCGTTTCCTCACTATTCATTCCTCCAATGTGTCATCACTCCGCCTCTTTAGCGGCCCCTGGTGCGGTCCCCTGTTCAGCGTCACCCCGTGTTTGTTGAGGATGCGGAACACGGAACTGCGGCTCTTGAATCCGCTGACCTCCCAAATCTCGTCGATGGAATGTCCTTCCTCGTACATATGCACGATACATTCCTCCCTGTCGGCTTTCATCTTGCCTGCCTGGGTCTTCACTTTCTTGCTGGCCATCCTGAGCCGTGCCACATGGGCGGAAGCCCTGCGTAATGCGGCGGTTTCCTCCGGCAGCGAGCCGAACATCTCCAGCACGTCCCCGATTTTCGTGTCAGGGAACAGGGTGCCATGCGAATCTATCCGGTCATGGACGGAAACCAGACGCACTACTTTCACGCGGCAGAGCTCCAGCAGTACGGCCAGTTCGCGCACCCCGCGCACGGCATTGCTGAATTTCGCCACCACCAGCTCGTCGCCCCATCCGAGGCTTGCCAGTAGTTGCTTCCATGCCGGGCGCAGCTTTTCCTGTCCGGACAGTTCCTCCACCACTTGTACGCATCCGTATTCTTCCATCCAACGCTTGTCCGCGTCGAAACCCTCATATTGGTCCGCATGGAAGATGTAACCCACTTTTGCCATATCCGATAAGCGTATTTGAATGATAACAACTGCAAAAGTACAAATTTTCCCCAAGGAACAATCATACTTGGACCTCCCTTTAAGATTATTAAACTCGAAAAAATCCACTTCCTTTCACTTGCTTGCATCTGAAATCATACTTATGAGTATGATTTATAATTATCGGTAAAGTTTGACTTGCAATGTCTTTTATGAGCCATATATGCCCTAATTTTGCGGCAAAAATCAAACTTTATATCCGCATGAAGCAGAAAATCGAACTTACAAGACATCCTCATCCGCTCCTTACCGATGCCAATCATCCATCTTGGATGTCAGGAATACAAAAATCATACTCAAAAATTTCAGGCTTGTTGTCCGCCGGTTGTGCCGTTGCGGCGATTTCAATCCTGACGGCATCCTGTTCGCAGGAAAACGCCGGACCGCATTTTGAAACGTCCGGTGAAGCCGTCACCGCCTATCGGGAACATCTGTCCGCCGTGCAAAATACGGAAAGCATGGAATGGGACGAACTGGCTGCCTCGGTGGCTTCATGGCAGGAACTCCGCGACTCGGTGTCCGCCGCCTTGCAGCGCGACACCACCCACCGGGCGCATGCCTATCCCGGAGATACATTCCGCGCCGTCCACCGTTCCATCGCCGCTGAATATGAAAGGCTGGCCTTGGCAAAGCCGAGGACGTACAGGGACGTGCTTTACCTGAAGGAACAAGGGACACCGGCGGCAAGGCGCGAGGACTTGCACCAGCAAGCGGAAAAGTTGCAGCCTTTCTTCGCGTCGCTTGACACCATACCTATATATAAGGACACACCCGGACAGGCACTGGCCCGTTACGACCGTTTCCTTTCCTCCACGCTGGAACGCGGCATTGCGGACAAAGGGCAATTCCTTGAGTTCCTGCGGAACGAGGAGGTCCTGTTCCGCTCCTACCTGGCCCGTCTTCCCGAACTGGCAGGCACGTCAATGGCCGGAATCACGGACAAGACGGAGAGATGCTGCCTCCTGGCCATGCAGGCAACCGGAAAGCCCTCTTTTACCATTGAAGAAGCCGTGCGCTACCTGACCATGCGTACCAACCGCCGTTTGCTGCAGAACGCCTCGGCCTGTATGAAAGGTGTCAATGACGGCAAGCTGCAATCACCGGAACAGGCGCAGGCGTACCTGTGGATGCTGATGCAGCCGCTTATGGGCATGGACGGTAACGATATGGCTTTGCTCACGCCGGACCAAAGGAGAGCACTCTATGGCCTGGCGGACAATATGCCGGCAGCCATCGACCGCCTTTGTGGCACTCTCGGCTATGACAAGGAACGGCTGGAAGAGATGCCCATACTCCTGCTGAAAATCCATCTTTCCACACTCTGACGCGGATATTATCCGATAAAAAACCATTATATGCTGCAAAAATTTCTTGATGACTTCATGGCTTTCGTGCCGCTTCGTTTTCCCGGCTTGCTGGATGCCGAAACGATGGACCCCCCGTTGGTGTATGATGATTACATCCTGCTGACCTTTCCTGTTTCCGGCAACTTCACGCTGGAGGAAGTGATGGATATGCTGGAAGACGACATGGAAATGGTGCTGCTTTACCATCATGTCCCGTCCTGCGCCACGGCATTCGGCCACAGTGCCAGCGCCTATTCTAATCCGTCATTCGGACGCATGTTCAAAATCAATGCGCGCACGGACGGCGGCGGACGGGTGAGAACCGTCCAAGTGACATTATTCGATTCGCTTGAACAGATGTGCGGGGAGGTATGCAACGACCTCGCGCTTCATGACAAGGCCGGACACTACAAATACAGGAAAGACAAGGCGGACGTGCTGTTGGACTTCCTTTGATGACCGGACATTATCTTTTTAATCAGACACTATTATGGTTTGGAACATGATTCAATTCTTATTCCCGGCACTTTTGGTAATCATGCCGTGGTGCCTGTACGGGAGAAACGGCAAAAAGATGGCCTGCTTTTACTGGATGATGGCCGGTTCGGAAACCGCCCGGAAATTCTACGTGCAACTGCTGGTGGTGTTCCTGCTGGTGTTCCATTTCGTGTACGTGAGCGGCCATCCCGGCGAATACGGCGTTTTGCCTTCCACTGTGTTGTCCGCTCTGTTGTGTCCGTTCAAGCGGGCGGACAGGTGGCTTCACCGCATCCATGAAGACCGCAGGGCATTCGCTCCGGTGGTACTTGCGGCACTGGCGGCAGGCTTCATTCCCCATCTGTACACGATGGCGGTCACGGTGGGCTTTCTTCTTTTGGCGGCCCTGTTTTATCCTTCCTGTACGGTGTTGGCCGGATGGAAGGATGAAAAGACACGGGAACATTGGAGAAAACACTCGGAAGTGCTGGCCGG
>ULNX01028245.1_pt1 | contig 38268 bp, 38 predicted proteins | sample 1952061 | NCBI WGS metagenome assembly ULNX01 (sample SAMEA4835588, study PRJEB28245) | human gut metagenome | biome: gut microbiome; material: fecal sample | place: Denmark | collected 2008 | reverse complement strand
GACTTCAATTTCTTTTCCCTTTTCTGTCCGAGACAACATAATATATCGGCACACCTTGCAGCCGTTGCATTGGATGGTAATGCAAACAACCTGATAGGTGATGCGGAACTGGCCGTACAGTTATCCAGCGAAAAGAAAGAAACTGAGAACTTGAGGGAAACAATCAAGCTTCTGAAGGAGCAGATAGAGAGTCTGAACTCACAGATTTTACGTCTTGATTCAAACCTTAAGGATAAGGACGTGATTATTGAACTATTGAAAGATAGGAAATAAACAATACTGAAATTTAAATGAATGCGTCATCTCGTTACAGAGAGGTCAAATCATTCATCCTTAATATCTATTGCAACTGTTCCAAGCATTGTATGGGATTATATCAAGATGCATACAGATTACATACACAGATATTGCATCTTATTGAAATTCAGATATGTATTGGAGAGGCGCAAGCTGCGATAGAATAATAATGCTAAGAAAGTAGCAGCTTTAGAAAAAAGTCATACAAAAGCGCATACACTTCACATACACCGCCAATGTAACCTATTGGGGAATAATCGTATATGAAAGCGGCGCAGGCTGCAATAGAAGAAGCATAAGCAATATAGGATAATATTTGATTTAGGCTGTAACGAGCTGTTTATCAGGCGTTACGGCCTAAGTTGTTTTTAGGCGGTTCGTGCATTTGTTTGCAAGAAATGAGTCAAATAAACGTATTTGTTGTTGCTCTATATCAAGCTTTAGATTATCTCAGTTCTTTAGGGTTTCTTTCCATTTATCAAATTTATTGGCTAAAGAGAAATAATTATTGTTTGTTGAGGGTAAAATGTGATATTTAATTGTGGGTAGATATGCAGAATGCGCTTTTTCCATTGAATATAAATCTTTTGATACTCTTGTATTTAGATAAAAATAGAAGGTTTACAGAAATATTAGTATAGTACATCATAAAATGAGTCATTAGATGTATTTATTTAATTCCTCCACGAGTAGATGCACGGTCGTTGAGGATTCTTCCATAGCAGGATTTCCATTTGAAACCTCATTAAGCACAAGGGCTGCGTTTTTTATTGCCTGTAATTGCAGGTGATAAAGCCTGTTATACATGACAGCGCCAAATCCTTCATTTTTTGAATATGGTAATCCTATAAGTTTTGACAGCATATCTGCATAATTCTGGCGATGAAGAGGACCCCGATATAGATTAAAATGTAACAAGAACCAATACTCAAATGCCTGGTTACTGTAAGCAACACGGAAACCGTTCTTTTGAGCCAAAGCTATTGCCTGATTGAAATCCTTAGCAGGAAAATCATCTTTGTCAAAAACGACCCAACACTGGTCATAACAATGCTTCTTCTTTTGTTCGGTATCACGTATGCTGATTGCCTTATTGACAAGACTTATAGTATTCATTGCCTGGCCTATGGCTTTGACTGTGGCGGTTGTCATACGGAAAGCCTTAAAGTAGTCTGGTTCTGTACGTACTCCTTCACATACAATGAGAAACGATTGTTTTACATTTCTTGTTCCCTGCTTTCTGGTCAGACTGCTTGTACGATGGTCCTTTTTTGTTTGTCTTCCCATACTCACTCCTCCCTATTAAAGACCTTCTCCATTTCACCGATAATGGGAGTTGCACCGTATTTGCCTAACAGATAATCTCTTTCAAATGGAGTATTGCTGCGTACCTTATATTCAACCAGTGAATATGCTTCAGTAGAACCGAAACTGTTTTTCTGAGTAAACCATATCTGGTCACGGCGAAATATTCCGGCGCTTAACAGGAAGGTGTCATGAGTTGTAAAAAGTAGTTGTGCACCTTTTGGGTTTGTTTTTGCCGAGTTGAAAAGGCTGATGATTTTACGAACCAACAAAGGGTGAAGTTTTGAGTTAAGTTCATCAATAACCAAAAACTTTCCATTGTCCAAAGCATCAATGATGGGATACGACAAAGAAAAATATTTTATTGTACCTTCCGATTCATTACTGCTGAATGAAAAAGCTACACTATTGGTTTCTTTTCCCTCATCATTATATTGCCTGTGGGTACTAACGATACGGTTATCTGTTTTTACAATGTTGTCTATTCCCAAATCTGCATATTTTGCAAAGTTCGTAATACGCAAACGGATGTTCTCATCATCCATAGACTTTATAGCCAGTTTCCACAGTCTTTCCTCATCATTGCCAAATATCACCTGCATATCATTCAGCCATTGCAGGATACTGACTGCTATAGGCTCATTGAACTGTGCTCCGGTAGACAGCAGTAAAGCATTGTTACGCACCATTTTCTTGTTTACAAGCTCCATCAATAAAGAGCTTTTCTGATGAACAGTGGTTCCTTCTTCTGTTCTGTAGAATATTTCGACTTCTTTGGCTCTCTTCTTGTTTGTGCGCTGGTATAGCCATTCTGCACGTACAGCTTTGCTGTCAACTTCAAACCCATAACGGTAAGTGAAACCTTCAACAATAAAGGTTGCTTCCATTGTAGTCGGTTCATTCATTGAAGTGGTATTCAACCGGAAGTTCTCTATATCAATTGCTTCTCCGGCCTGACTGTTTTTGAAAGAGTCTGTGATAAAACGCCTGTAAAAAGCAATAGCCTTCAGAACATTTGATTTTCCTGAAGCGTTTGCACCATAAATCACTGCACTCCGTAATACAGATAATCCGGTATCGGGTACAGTTATCATATCATTTGACTCGGTAAGAACATCTTTAAGGGCAGTTGCAACAAAGGATATTTTTAACTCATCCTTTATTGACAGGTAATTACTAACACAAAACTCTAAAATCATAAACTTAACTCTTATTTTTGCGAGATTTTTACAAAAATAAGAGTTAAGTTTTGGAATTCCAAAACTTAACTGTAAATAATTGCTTACGTGATTATATTTAAAAATGATTGCAGGTGATAAAGCCTGTCATGTGGTAAGAGTCCAGAAGGATAATTGCAAATAATTATTTGGCGAACCCATTTGAATAATAACTGTATATGAAAGAGGTCCAGCTCGCTATTAAATAATCAATGTAAGCTTTTTTTGAAATATAAATAAATATTAGTTTAGAAATTTATTTCTGTAAATACCAGAATGATGTGCCAAATTGCGCTAAATAGTGACAAAAATGCCAGTTTGTAGTCGTTTAATTGCTTATAAACCAGTATGGTATGGCTTCTTTTTGGATATAGTTAAATAAATAATATGGTATTTATTCTGCATTTTTATGCTCAAATTGACGTTTATTCTATTTCGATGAAAGAAATTTGTACAAAAAAATGTATTTTTCCTCTCTTTTTGTTTCATAGTATAAAATAATATGTATAAATTTGTTGCCGTTATCAAAAAAATATTGAAATATGAGAAAGAGAATTACACTTTTTTGTGCCTTTTTGTTAATAGGCATAAGTCTGGCGATAGCACAGGCTGTACAAGTGACAGGTGTGGTGGTATCTTCGGAGGACGACTTACCTGTGGTGGGAGCTTCTATTTTAGTAAAAGGAACTTCTAACGGTACAATTACGGATATCGACGGAAAATTTACGTTGAAAGTCAATAAAGGGGCGAAGCTCGTGATTAGTTATATCGGTATGAAATCGCAGACGGTTACGGCCAGGAATAATATGAAGATAGCGCTGGAATCGGATACGGAGGTACTGGATGAAGTAGTGGTAACCGGTATGCAGCGCATGGACAAGCGACTGTTCAGTGGGGCTGCCACGCAGATTTCGGGTGAAGACGTGAAGATGGATGGTCTGGCCGATATCAGCCGCGGTCTGGAAGGTAAGGCAGCCGGTGTATCGGTACAGAACGTTTCCGGTACGTTCGGTACGGCTCCGAAAATCCGTGTGCGTGGTGCGACTTCCATCTACGGTAGCTCCAAGCCGCTGTGGGTTGTGGATGGCGTAATCATGGAAGATGCGGTGGAGGTGAGTGCCGACCAGCTTTCTTCGGGTGATGCCGAAACATTAATCAGCTCGGCCATTGCAGGATTGAACGCCGACGATATCGAGAGCTTCCAGATTCTGAAGGATGGTTCGGCCACTTCTATCTATGGTGCACGTGCCATGGCCGGTGTGATTGTCGTGACCACTAAGAAAGGTAAGGCCGGTTCCAGCAGAGTGAACTATACGGGTGAGTTTACCACGCGTCTGGTACCGAGTTACAATGATTTCAACATCATGAACTCACAGGAGCAGATGGGTATCTACAAGCAGATGGAGCAGAAGGGTTGGCTGAATTTCTCGGAAACTATACGTGCGGCAGAAAGCGGTGTCTATGGTAAGATGTATCAGTTGATGAATACGTTCAACCCAAGTACGGGACTGCCGATGTTGCAGAACACGGAAAGTGCCCGCAACAGCTATCTGCAGGCAGCCGAGTTCCGCAATACGGACTGGTTCGACGTGCTTTTCTCACCGAGCTTGAGCCAGAACCACTCCGTGAGCATCAGTAGTGGTACAGACAAGTCGTCGTTCTATGCTTCTCTGAGTGCCATGTACGATCCGGGATGGTACAAACGCAGTTCGGTGGAACGTTATACGGCGAATGTGAATACTTCTTACAACATTTCGAAATGGTTGAGCTTTAACATGATTGCCAATGCCTCTTACCGTAATCAGGAGGCTCCGGGTACCCTCGGACAGGATGTGGATGTGGTTTCCGGTGAGGTGAAGCGTGATTTCGATATCAACCCGTACTCTTACGCGCTGAATACGTCACGTACGCTCGCCCCGAATGAGTATTATACCAGCAACTATGCACCGTTTAATATCTTGAACGAGCTGGAAAACAACTATATGGACCTGAACATCGTGGATGTGAAGTTCCAGGGTGAACTGAAATGGAAACCGGTTGCGGGACTGGAATTCAGTGCGCTGGGTGCCGTAAAGTATCAGGGTACTTCGCAGGAACACAAGATTAAGGATGACTCAAATCAGGCGGAGGCTTACCGTGCCGGACTGGACGACAAGACCATCATGGACAAGAACCCCTTCCTATATACCGACCCCGACAATCCGTATGCGTTGCCTATCTCCGTACTGCCGGAAGGGGGTATTTACCGCCGTACCGATTATAAGATGCTGAGCTACGATTTCCGTGGAACGGTGAACTATAACAAGGTATTCAATGAGGTACACCTGACCAACTGGTTCGGAGGTATGGAAGTGAATGCCATCGACCGTACGAAATCCAATTTCCAGGGTTGGGGTATGCAGTATGCAAACGGTGAGACACCTTATTACATTTACCAGTACTTTAAGAAAGGCATTGAAGACGGCGACCAGTATTTCAGCCTGAACAATACGAAGGTGCGCAGCGTGGCTTTCTTCGCCAATGCCAACTATTCGTATGCCGGAAGATACTCCATCAACGGTACCATCCGTTACGAAGGTACCAACCGCATGGGTAAGAGCCGTAGCGCACGCTGGTTGCCTACGTGGAATATCTCAGGTGCATGGAATGTGCACGAAGAGAAATTCTTCGATGCCTTGGAACCTGCCATGTCACACTTGACACTGAAGGCTTCTTACTCACTGACTGCCGACCGGGGTCCGGCCGACGTGACCAACTCGAAGGCAATCATCAACAGTTACATTCCTTACCGTCCGTTTACCAATATTCAGGAATCAGGCTTGCAGCTGGTAGACCTGGAAAACAGTGAACTGACGTACGAAAAGAAACATGAGTTGAATATCGGAATAGATATGGGATTTCTCGACAACCGCATCAACTTTGCACTCGACTGGTATACCCGTAACAACTACGACTTGATTGGTGCCGTCAATACACAGGGTGTAGGTGGTACGATTCTGAAACTGGCCAACGTAGCTTCCATGAAGTCACACGGTGTGGAATTTACCTTGTCTACCCATAACATCAAGACCAAGGACTTTAACTGGAATACCGATTTTATCTTCTCGAATGCGCAGAATGAAGTAACCGACCTGCAGCAGAACGCCAATATCATGGATTTGATTTCGGGTACAGGTTTCGCCAAACAAGGCTATCCGGTAAGAGGTTTGTTCTCTATTCCGTTCAAAGGACTGGATGAAAACGGTATTCCTTTGATTGAAAACGAAAAGGGAGAGATTACCAGCACCAGCATCAACTTCCAGGAACGTGACAACACAGACTTCCTGATTTACGAAGGCCCTACCGACCCGACCATTACCGGTAGCTTGGGTAACATCTTTACGTACAAAGGTTTCCGTCTGAACATCTTCATGACTTATTCGTTTGGCAACGTGGTTCGTCTGAATCCGATATTCAGTGCCCAGTATTCCGACCTGAGTGCCATGACACGTGAGTTCAAGAACCGCTGGACCTTGCCGGGCGATGAGAATGTGACCAACATCCCTGCCATCATTTCTGCCAGAATGTACAATGAGAACACCGACTACAGATACGCGTACAATGCCTACAACTATTCGGATGTACGTGTAGCCAAAGGCGACTTCATCCGTATGAAGGAGATTTCACTGGCCTACGAGTTCCCGAAAGCATGGATTGCTCCGCTGAAACTGTCGAACCTTTCACTGAAGGTACAGGCCACGAACCTGTTCCTGCTCTATGCCGACAAGAAGTTGAACGGACAGGATCCTGAATTCTTCAATGCAGGTGGTGTGGCTTCTCCGGTGCCACGTCAGTTTACATTTACACTGAGATTAGGGTTATAACAAAAAAATAAGACATTATGAACAAGAAATACATATTATTCGCAGCCATTGTAGGAAGTTCAATGGGATTGGCTTCCTGTAGTGATTTTCTGGATGAGATGCCAGACCAGCGTACGGAAGTGACATCAGAAAACGCCGATTATCTGCTGGTGACGGCTTATCCCAACAGCATGCCTCTGGAAATGTTTGAAATGTATAGCGACAATACCGATGCCTTCCCCAACCGTTATGCAGCGTGGAGCCGTTTGCAGGAAGACCTGTACAAATGGGAAGATACCTCCCAGAATGAAGACGATTCTCCGGCTGCCGTGTGGGAAGGATGCTACAAGGCAATTGCCACAGCTAATCAGGTGCTGACGATGATTGCCGAGCAGGGAAATCCTTCTACGATGGATGCCACCCGGGGTGAAGCACTGCTGTGCCGTGCCTACAATCACTTTATCCTGGCTACGGTATTCTGCAAGGCCTATTCATCCACTGCTGCAACCGATTTGGGTGTGCCTTACATGACCTCACTGGAAAATACGGTGAGTCCGAACTACGACCGCGGTACACTGGAAGAGTTGTACAAGGGGATAGAAAAGGATTTGCTGGAGGGACTTCCTCTGATCAGCGACAGCAAGTATTCAGTGCCCAAGTACCATTTCAACAAGAATGCGGCCAATGCATTTGCGGCCCGTTTCTACCTGAACTATACCCAGCCGGACCTGTCGAACTACGACAAAGTGATAGAATATGCGACAGCTGTCCTGGGCGACAATCCTTCGCTGATGCTGCGTGACTGGGAAGCACTGGGCGCTTTGTCACTGAACGGTGAAATCCAGCCGAACGAATACGTGGATGCAGAGAGAGCGGCCAATCTGATGCTGGTCTGCTTCCATTCTTACTGGGGATATGTGAGTGGCCCTTACGGATTGGGAGAACGCTATGCGCACGGTCCCGAAGTGTCGTATGAAACCAACCGCTCGAATGGTCCGTGGGGAAATTATACATCCAGTCCGAATACCACGATTTACCGTGTGGGCGTATGGAGCAACTCTTCTGCACTGCCTACCAAGATCATTTCCATGAAGGTGGCACAGTACAAGGAGTATGTCGACGTGGTAGCCGGAACCATCAACGGATATTGTGTCAATGCCGCGTTTACAGCCGACGAACTGCTGCTGAGCCGTGCCGAGGCTTATGCCATGAAGAAAGATTACACGCATGCGCTGGCCGACCTGAACAGCTGGATGGCAGCCTATACCACCCGTTCGCAGGTTATGACGGAAGAGGAAATCAACGCTTTCTACGACGGCCTGGCATATTACACACCCACCGAACCTACGGTGAAGAAAGAGTTGCATCCGGAATTCACCATCGAGAAAGGCACACAGGAGAATCTGATTCACGCCATCCTGCAGGCCCGCCGTATCACTACCTTGCATGAGGGACTCCGCTGGCTGGATATCAAACGTTTCGGCATCACGGTATATCGCCGTTACATGAAAGACGACGGCAGCATCGAAGTGACCGACCAGATGGATGCCAACGATGCACGTCGTGCCATTCAGATTCCGAGTGATGTAATCAGCGCAGGTATGGAGCCTAATCCTAGAAATAACTAATCGCCAAGGAGGAACAATTATGAAAAAATACTTTATATATGCATCAATGTGTTTACTGTCGCTGGGGTTTGTTTCCTGCAACAACGAGGATGAGATAGATACCTCGCACAGTATATTCGGGTCGGACGGAACGGAAGCCGAAGAGCCGAATGAATTTGACAAGTGGCTGCTTGAAAACTATGTCTATACCTATAATATTCAGGTGAAATATCGTCTGGACGACAACGAAACCGACGTGGAATACGACTTGGTTCCGGCCGATTACGAAAAAGCTTTCGCCCTGGCAAAAATCGTGAAGTTTGTATGGATGGAAGCGTACGATGAGGTATGGGGCATTGAAACCACACGTACCTATGTGCCGAAACTGATTCAGATGATTGGCAACGTGGCCTACACCGAATCGGGTATGATTCTGGGTCAGGCCGAACAGGGTATGAAGGTAACCCTCTTCAAGATCAACGACCTGGACCTGAACAACCTGGACGTCAATACCCTGAATGAGTATTACTTCAAGACCATGCACCATGAGTTTACGCACATCCTGAACCAGCGTAAGCCTTACGACACCAACTACGACCGTATCACCGAATCGAGCTATGTGGGTTCCGACTGGTACCAGATTTACGATGACCAGGCGTTGCAGATGGGATTCATCTCTCCGTATGCCATGGACCGCGGTTCGGAAGACTTTGCCGAGATGCTGTCTATCTTTGTGACCAATTCGGCAGACACCTGGGAGTCGTTTCTGGAGACAGCCGAACCGGATTCCAACAGTCCGTACTATAACCCGGATGTCAACGGACGGGCCATCCTGGAACAGAAGTTCGACATTGTGTACAAGTACATGAAAGATTCATGGGGGGTAGATTTGTATGAATTGCGCGACGTGGTTCAGCGTCGGCAGGGAGAAATCAATACCTTGTTCAACTAATAAAACACCGGAATTATGAAGAAATTAATTTTATATAGTTTATTGGCATGTGCGACGGTTTCCATGCAGTCGTGCTTGTTCAGTGAGGAGGACTTGTTCGAACAGTCATCTGCCGACCGGGAAAATGCCTCCGTCCTTGAATTGAAGAGTTTGTTGACCAGTGCCCCCAACGGGTGGAAGCTGGAATACCGTTACGGCAGCGAAGGTATGGGTGGAGCTGCCAACCTGTTCTTTAAGTTTGATGCCAACGAGGTGACCATCGCTTCCGATTATGCGACGTCTTCGTACACTCCCGGGCAGACCGCAACCTCCCTCTATACCGTACAGTCGTATAACGGAACAGAAATCAGCTTCGACTCGTACAACGAGATTCTGCATGCGTTTTGTGAGCCCAACGGGTATAACGACCCGGGTCTGATGGGAGACTATGAATTCATCGTACGCTCGACTTCTGAAAACGAGATTCGCCTCACCGGAAAGAAGCATGGTGTGGAAATGGTGATGACCCGGCTGGACGATACGTTAGACTGGACCACCTATCTGGCTGCTGCCGCACAGATCAGCGAGGATTCAGACTACAACCTGTTTAATCTGATGCAGGGCGACCAGAAAGTAGCTTCTGTCATGCGAGAAGGCCGTGCTTTCCTGTTGGGAAGTGTAGACGAGAATGGCACATCCTCTTATGCTTATTACCCGTTCGTTTGTACCGAAAACGGTGTAAAAACAGTGGAACCCATGGTTTGCAACGGCATATCGATGCAGAACTTCACCTGGGATAATGCAACCAGTACGTTCACTTGTACCGACGAGGGAAGCAATGTGAAACTGGTATTCGAGCGTCCCGCCAATTATGAAAAGTACCTGGGTACCTACCATGTACAGAGTGGAAGCTCTAGCTTCAGCCTGACACTGGAGGTGAAGAAAGACGGTAAGTCTTATCAGGCCACGAAGACGTATTACCTGAGTGGCGGCAGCACATGGACGATGAACGTTGAATTCTACTACGACACAGAACGCGACGACATCTCTGCCAACGGTCAGGTGGTAGGATATATGGATGGAGCAGCCGTAGGTTTGTATCCGGGCCTCAGATCGGGAGGTAATTTCTATTCTACACTGGAAACAGTCTTTGAAGGAACAACCACCGAGCAAGACGGTCAGATGACGATTACATTCAAAAACAATCCGTATAGTCAACTCGAAATGAATGACTGGTTGTTCATCTATAATTCGGGTGGATACAGAATGATGACCGCTTGGGAAAATCCGGTATTCACTAAAGTTTCTGATTAAAAAAGAATAGCTTATGAAAAAGATATTTTCTATTATCACGTTATGCTTATGCACCTTGTGGGTGTCATGTAGCGATGAAGAAGCCGTCACCAGCTCATTGCAGGTCGTTGCGACCGACGGCATTGATTTCTCTGCGGCCAGCGGAGAAGGTACCATCACCGTGAGTGCCACGGAACCCGTAGCTGCTGAATCAAACAAGGAATGGTGTACAACCACTGTGGAAGGCAATGTGGTACATGTGGCGGTAACCACCTCTTCGGAAGTGACCAGCCGTATTGCCCTGGTTACCATTTCTACAGGAACAAGCTCTGTCGATGTGCCGGTGGTACAGGCTGGAGCGGTCACCATTCTGGATGAACATAACCTGTATTACTGCTGCGGATACGAGGGCGGTCAGTTCAATTTCAGTTTCAAGACCAACACCTCTTATAGTGTGGACGTGCCGGAAGAAGCTGCCGGATGGTTGACCTATACTTACGATACGGACAACAACGTGTTGCGGTTTGACGTAGCTGCGTCGGCCGACAAGACTCCCCGTGGTGCGGAAGTTAAGGTTTCGTCAGGAGCAAAGGAACTGGTCCTCAGCCTTTCTCAGATTGAAGTATCGCTCAGTATGATTGGAGGCAACTGGGACATGTCCTATTATAGTGGGGCGTATGGACAGGAAGTTTCGGGAACCGGTCAGGTGGGTATGCTTTCGGACAATCTGGTTCTCCTGGATGCTCTGAAGGAGTACTATTTGCCGCTGGAAATCGGTGATAACGGAATCTTGATTGTTCCGGCAAATGTAGAAATAGGTACTTATGGCAGTTATACGCTGAAATCGGCTACGTCCCTGAGCGGTGGATATTATTCACTGTCTGTGCCGTGTGTAGCTGTGCCTAAGGTAAAAGATGGAAAACTGATTTATCATTTTGGATATTGCAGTGCCTATACCGACGGAGTGGCTGTAGAGTATCCGATGGTATACGCATTTGTGGGTTCGTCTGCAGCCGGATGGATGGAGTGTTATGTAGATTTGGAAATAAGCAAACCTTTGAATTAAAGGTTATTTTCTCTCTTTAAATTCATTATTTTGGGGGGCTATTCCTAGTGATAGGGGTAGCCCCTAGATATATAAATATCCTCAAAATATGGATTATTGCATAAAATCCCTATATTTGCCAGAGTATGAATTTAACCACATCAAGCTATGATAAAAAGAGTATGTGTATTGATATTCTGTGCAGGTTTGCTTGCCGACTTCAGCTATGCACAAAGAAAAGTAGAAGTGGTAGAAGCCCCGCAGGAAACGCAGGCAGTTGCCAGCGAGAAAGTGATTAAGCGGAAAGTGGCCATCGGACGTTTTTCCAACGAAACGCAATATGCGAAAGGCATATTTTATGACAAGGAGAATGACCCCATGGGCAAGCAGGCACTGGATATCCTTTCGGCCAAACTGGCCGCCTCCGGGAAATTCCTTCTGTTGGAACGCAGCGATCTGTCTACCTTGCTGGAAGAAGCCCAGAAAGGAGAAAAAGAATTGTCGACAGTCGGTGCAGATTACATGATAATCGGTTCCATCACCGAGTTTGGCCGGAAAAATACCGGAAAGTCGGGCGTTTTCACCTCTACAAAGACACAGACCGTAGAAGCTGCAGTGGCTATCCGACTGGTAGACGTGGCTACAGGCCTGATTATTTATTCGGATGAGGCCAAGGGAACAGCCGATTTGACGACCAAGACCACGCTGGGAGTAGGCGGACGTGCTGATTTTGATGCCACATTGAGCGACAAGGCCATTTCCGAAGCCATTGGCCAGCTGGTAGAAAACATCATTAACAAATGCACGGACAAGCCGTGGCGGACCTATTTCCTTTCCTACGACTCCGATGCCGTACTGATTGCAGGAGGAAAGAGCCAGGGCATTGCGGAAGGAGATGTCTTTGTCGTCAAGGCCAGAGGCAAGAAAGTGAAGAACCCGCAGACCGGCCTGATGATTGAACTGCCCGGAAAGCAGATAGGCACGGTGAAAGTTTTGTCTACCGGAGGAGATACCCCCGAAACCGAATATTCTTTCGTGGAAGTTTCGGCTGCAACTCCGATTGATACAGGTAAGTTAAGTGAGTATTATATCGAAGAATCCAAATAAGTATGAAAGCAAGATTATGGATGATTGCCGGGCTGGCAGCATTGCTGTGCGGATGCAAGGCCCATTATCCTGTAGCCCAGGAAAGCGGAAAAGAAGATATGGCCTACCTGCTTTTTACCAGTTCGGGTGAATATGCAGGAAAAGAAGTGACCGTGACACTGGATGGCCGGAAGCCCTTTGAGGCAAAAGTCGTGAAATCCAGGAATGCGAACCGGAAGGGGACATCGTATGCCGTTCCCGTCGGGCGGAAGCACCTCCGTGTGACCTACGGCGGAAAGTCTCTTTACGGAAAGGAAATCTTTCTATCAACACAGGAAACCCAGATCATTACTTTGCCATGACGAAAAGAATCCTGTTTATAGGTGCATGTCTGCTGGCCCTGTCTTCTTGTGGCACGACAGACTCGCTGTATTCATGGTACGACTATGAGGATACCACCTATCAATACAGCAAGAAAAGTACGGAAGAACTTCAAGCGAAAGTCTTGGAGCAATACCAGAAAATCATTGAACAGCAGAGAGGTTCGAGAGGCGTGGTGCCTCCCGGCCTGTATGCGGAATACGGCTATATGCTGTATCGCACAGGCAAGAAGGAAGAAGGCCTGTCGTTCTTGAGAACAGAAATAAAGACCTATCCGGAGTCGGAAAAATACATCTCACGAATCATCAAACAGCTTGAAAAATGAAGAACTACATCCTTGCTTGCCTGGCCGTTGTCTTGCTGTCCTCCTGTGCGGAGACCCTTACGCGCGGACAGCAGTATGCCAAGCTATATGAAGAAAAACCCGTATCCATCGTGATTATGCCTCCTGTCAACCAGACTAATTCGGTGGAGGCGAAAGACTTCTTTTATACCACCATGTACATGCCGTTGTGCGAAAAAGGATACTATGTCTATTCTCCCTACCTGACGATGGAGATGTTTCAGACAGAAAGCGCCTACGACAGTGAACTGTTTCTGGAACGCGACATCCAGATTTTCAAGAAAGTGCTGGGAGCAGATGCCGCCATGTTCACCATCATCAAGTCATGGGACCGGAAGCCCATCACCGGGATGCTGACGGCAGGTGTGGAATACATCCTGCGTTCTACCTCCACGGGCGAAACGCTATATCACCGGGAAGGGCTGATCAGTGTGGATACCAGTCTTTATTCCGAAGGCGGAGGACTGCTGGGTTTCGTTGTCAATATGGCCGCCACGGCCATAAACACAGCCATGACGGACAAGGTGGTGGCAGGACGGAAATGCAATGCCTTTGTGCTGAGCGATATGCCGGTGGGAAAATACAGTCCGAATTATGGAAAAGACCAGCATCTGGAGGCGGGGAAAAGCTACATAGAAGCCGTCGTGAGATAATTTACATGCAAGCACCGCAGATTCGGAAAAAACAGGAAATAAGAGTAATTTCTGTCGACATTTGAAGAGATAAGAAGTCTTTTGCAGACTTGTAAAAAACGCCGAAGCGTTTTGTTTCAAACGCCCTTACGTTTTCCTTCAAACGCCTAAGCGTTTTAGATAAAACGCTTCGACGTTTTGACTAAAACGTTTCGGCGTTTCAGTGCAAACGTTTCGGCGTTTTTTTATGGGCTCTGAGGCAGTGATATGGGGAGATATAATACCGAATTTGTGATATCTGCAAGAAAAAAGATAAATTCTGTTTTACATGAATGAAATATGCCTCTTTTTTTTGATTATTTTATGTTTTTCTCTTCCTTTTGAAAATCAATCCATTAAAAAAAGTTGTTTTGACGTATTAGCAAATTTGTATTAGTTTCACTAGTTGGAAGAACACAATTTTGCCTGAAAAGAGTTTTGTGGTATTGTTTCTTTGATTATCTTTGTATCTAGATTCATTCCTATGAAAACGCATATTCATGGGGAAAAGATGAAGAAAATAAGATAGTTTAACTCGTTTAAACTTTTTTATCTATGAAAAATAAAGGCGATGCCTTAGCGCATGAAAAACAGCAAATGGCATGCAACTCACCAAGTGAGAACGTACGCCAGACCAACATAAATTAGAAGCAATATCGATGTCACTGTATAGTTCAGACGTTCCTTCTAAAGCCGGGGGAGGCAATCTTGATAACGGATTAAATCTATTTGGTCCGGAACTAGAAAAACGCGCTGTAGAAAACTCTTCCTGGTGCTATCTGTTCGTTTACTACTCAAAAGTCGATGTGGTAGACAAGATTCTAAGGGAACAATTTCGTACATTTATTCACCGTACCATTATATACAAGCGGGGTAAATCGCATGTGGAGAGCAAGGAAGTACCCACCATTACCGGCCTGATATTCGTGCAGGGGGATATCCGGAAGATACAGTCTTTCCTGAACAGCCGTTTCATCGGTCTGCATTTGGTGAAAGATTGCAGCACGAAGATGGTGGCCGTAATTTCCGACCGTGTCATGCAGTCGTTCATACAGGTGTCCCAGCTTGATTCCCACCGCATTCGTTTCATGCCTCATTCCTTCGACTACTATGCAGAGGGGCATACGCTGGTCAAGATGACCTCGGGTGTACTGGCCGGCATGGAAGGCTATCAGGTACGTATCTCCCGCGATAAATGTTTTGTGACCACCCTTGGCGGCATGACGGTAGCCATCGGCGGCGTGTCGAAGGAAACCTTCGAAGACGTGGACGAGTACATCCGCCAGCGCAGGGTTCAGTTGCGTGAGGAAAGCGGGTCGCTCGACGCGAACCTGACGGTCGTGCAGCAGGAGATAGACAAGTGTTTTTTCTCTCCCGAGAACCGTCTGGATGTGATTTCCATAGCCAGCAGTCTTGATCAGTGGCTGGAAAAGTCGCGCTTGCTTCTTCGGAAGGAACAGTTTGCTGAGGCCACGGAGATTGTGCTTTTCATCCTCGAAGAGATTGGTTCCCGTTTTCAGTCTGCATACGGCAGTCTGGCCGCCGGAAACCTGAAGGAGATGACGGCAGTGTGTGCGGAAGCCGACCGGATATTGGGAGAGATTGCCGCGCATGCCAATGTGCCGGAAGATTTGATGTGTTTTATTGCGGCAGAGCGCCAGTCGCTGGTGCTTCGCTATTCGTTTTTGCCGATGGAAGAGTAAGAAAAGATGGAGTTGTCTCAAAAAGAAAATACAAAGCGGATTGCCAAAAACACCCTGATGCTGTATGTCCGCATGCTGTTTGGCATGCTGGTATCGCTGTATACTTCCCGTGTGGTGCTGCAGGCATTGGGCGTGGAAGATTACGGTATATACAATGTAGTAGGGGGAGTGGTGGCGATGTTCTCCATGATTTCTAGCTCTCTGTCATCGTCAGTAAGTCGTTTTTTAACGTTCGAATTGGGGAAAGGAAACAGGGAAGGTCTGAAAAGAGTCTTTTCCACTTCATTGAGCATTCATGTAGTGTTGGCGCTTGTCATTGTGTTGTTGGGAGAAACCATTGGACTTTGGTTTCTAAACACCCAAATGACCATCCCCGAGAATCGTTTGTATGCTGCGAACTGGGTATTTCAGGCATCAATCTTTACGTTTGTCATAAACCTTTTGAGCGTACCGTTCAGTGCGTCTATTGTATCCCATGAACGGATGAGTGCGTTTGCTTATATCGGCATATTAGACATAATTCTTCGGCTATTGATTGTATTGTTCATTGCTTATTCAGGTCTGGCATTCGATCGTCTGATTGTATATGCCTTACTTTTGGTGGGAGTAGTTGGTATCATGCAGGCAATCTATTGGAGTTACTGTACGAGGAATTTTGAGGAGTGCAGGTTCAAATTAAGTTTTGATGTCAGTTATTGGAAAGACATGAGTTCTTTTGCCGGATGGAATTTTATTGGCTGTACGGCTGGACTATTAAAGGATCAAGGAGTAAACATCTTGCTAAACTTGTTTATGGGACCTATTGTCAATGCAGCTCGTGGTATAGCCAATACGGTAAATAATGTGATGACTTCTTTTGCCAGTAATTTTATGACAGCTTTGAATCCGCAGATTACGAAGTCCTATGCGGCGGGTAATTATGATTACATGTTTTCGCTAGTGGAACGAGGCTCCAGGTTTTCTTACTATATACTCCTGCTGTTTGCTTTGCCCATGCTGTTTGAAGCAGAGTTTGTATTGACTTTATGGTTAAAACACTATCCTGAGCATACCGTTAATTTTGTACGGCTTATCCTGATAGTAACCATGTGCGATATATTGTCGAATACGTTAATTAATTTGCAAGTAGCAACGGGAAAGATTCGTAATTACCAACTTGCGGTTGGCGGTATGCTGTTGATGAATTTTCCTTTGTCCTATCTTTGTCTGAAAATGGGCTTTCCGCCGGAATCAACTTTGGTGGTGGCATTAGTGGTAGCAGTTCTCTGCTTGTTCCTGCGCCTTCTGTTCCTGCGTCAGATGGTTGGATTATCCATGAAACGTTATTTATATAAAGTTTGTGGAAATGTGCTGTGTGTGACATTGGCAGCTGTTGTGATACCTGCTTTGCTTTACCTGCAAACGTCAGATAGTTTGCTACGTTTTCTGTTTATGTGTGTGCTGACTACATTGTGTTCGTCTGCGGCTATTTATTTTATAGGCTGTAGCGTTCACGAACGTGCCTTTATTAAAGAAAAAGCCGTACTTCTTAGAAAAAAATTCTCATTATGATTACGGTAACAGAAAAATCTCGGTGCTGCGGCTGTGAAGCGTGTCGGAGCGTGTGTCCTAAACAATGCATCTCCATGAGGACGGATAAGGAAGGATTCTTGTATCCGGAAGTGAATCTGTCGGAATGTATTGATTGTAAATTGTGTGAAAAGGTTTGCCCCGTGCTTCACCCGATTGCTTCGACAGAGGAACCGATGGTTTTTGCCGGTATTAATAATGATACACAAATTCGTTTGCAGAGCTCATCTGGGGGTATATTTACCCTGATAGCTGAATCGGTTCTCCAAAAAGGAGGAGTCGTGTTTGGAGCTCGTTTCGATGAAAACTGGAAAGTAGTACACGGGTATACAGAAACCGTAGAAGGATTGGCTCGTTTCCGTGGGTCTAAATATGTGCAGAGCTATATTGGAGACTCCTTTTTGCAAGCTAGGAAATTTCTGGATGAAGGAAGAGAAGTATTGTTCTCGGGAACACCTTGCCAGATAGCGGGGCTGAAGAACTTTTTACGAAAATCTTATCGGAATCTTTTGACGGTGGATGTAGTTTGTCATGGAGTGCCGAGTCCCAAGGTGTGGCAAAAGTATCTGGGGGAATCTGTATGTAAGGCTTATTTTATAAAGAAACGAGGTACTTCTGTCTCTGTAGCTGATAAAATTGAGAATATTAATTTTCGGTCAAAAAAACAAGGGTGGAAGCATTTTTGTATGGATATAGTATATAGGAATGGGAAAGAGGAGGTGATGCCTTTTTCTGAAGATTCCTATATGAATGTATTTTTATCTGATTTGTCATTGCGTCCCAGTTGTTATGCTTGTTCTACAAGGATTTCTTATGTGCAGAGTGATATTACTTTAGCTGATTTCTGGGGAGTGGATAGCTTGAAACCGGAGATTGACGATGATAAGGGGTGTGGGCTTATTCTTATTAATAATGAGCGTGCATTTTCTTTATTGAGAAATTTGGACTGTCAATTGTTTCAGCAGAAATTGGATGAGGTGTCAAAATTTAATCCAAGCATATTGCATTCTGTCAGAGTACCGGTGAATAGAAAATTCTTTTACGATGTCTTGGAAAAATTGAGTTTAGACTCTGTATACAAGATTTCTACAAGTACTAATATCGTAATGCGTGTTATACGAAATATTTATAGGAAATTATAAAGTTAGTAGATTTCTCAGATAATGAATTGGTGGAGAGAAATTTATAAAAAACTGAAGAAAGAAATGAAGGTTAAAACTATATTTCTGTTAGCTATTTTGATAGATTAGTTACGACTTGTTTTATGGGAAAGATATTTAGAGCCTTAGTGTGTAAAGTTTATAGGCAAATAATATTTTTATGTATTTAAGATATAAGGCTTTCAAGTTCTAGTATCATAATACGGTCGTATGTAATATTTATAGAGAATTATGAGAATTGCTATATTGACATTACCATTAGATAGAAATTATGGAGGTATTTTGCAGTGTTATGCTCTGCAGTTTATCTTAGAATCTATGGGGCATGAAGTAAAAGTTCTGTCTAAGCCTAGATATGGACGGTTCTATTTTCTCATTTGGTTTTTGTCTGTGTGTAAACGTTTGTTGAAGAGATGTTTTTTAGGTAAAAAAATATCTATTTTTAAAGCTCCTCATGAGATTGTTAGAAAAAATATAGATTTATTTATAAATCAATATATTCATAAATATGTAAAACGCCAATGGAGTACACATATTGCTGAAAAATTTGATGCAATTATTGTAGGTAGTGATCAAATATGGCGTCCGGAATATTTTTCTCCTATTGAAGAAGCATTCTTGTCATTTGCAGGGGAGGTTCCTATCAAGCGGATTTCTTATGCAGCTTCCTTTGGGGTTGATAAGTGTGAGTATGATGAATTACAGTTAAAGATATGTTCTCAATTACTTCAGCGTTTTAATGCTGTTTCTGTACGTGAATATTCTGGCATTGAGATTTGTAGAAAGTATTTTAGAGTTAATGCTGTACAAGTGTTAGACCCTACTTTGTTACTTACAACTGATAATTATAAGGAGCTCATAGAGCGTAGAAATACTCGGCCTTCATCTGGAAATCTGCTGGTATATATATTGGACGAAACCCCAGAAAAGAAAAAAATAGTTGAAATGTTGGCCACGGAGAAGGGACTTGTACCTTTTTATATTAACGTAAATACGGAAGATGAAAATATTCCTTTGGAAAAGCGTGTTAAGATCTCCATTGAACAATGGTTACGTTCATTTTCTGATGCATCTTTTGTCGTGACAGATTCATTTCACGGTTGTGTTTTTTCTGTTATTTTTAAACGGCAATTCATAGCTATAGGGAATAAGGAAAGAGGATTGAGTCGTTTTTATTCTTTATTGGACTTATGTTCTTTAAATAATCGATTAATATTCTCATCAAAAGATTATGGTACTTATCGATCTCTTTTGTCTGAGCCTATTAATTATGATAAAGTTTATGAAAAACTTAGGATAGAGCGTAAACGTTCAGTTGATTTTATAAAGGAAGCATTAAAAAATAAAATATGATGAATTCTGTTGTGTCCGTTATTGTTCCTGTATTTAATGCGGAGCCTTTTTTATCAGATTGTTTAGATAGTGTAATCAATCAGACGTATGTTCATTGGGAGTTGATTTTAGTTGATGATGGTAGTCAGGATGCTTCATCTGTTATATGTGATAGATATGCATTAGATGATTCTCGTATACATGTAATTCATAAAGAAAACACAGGGGTTTCGGACACAAGAAATAAAGCATTAGATGTAGCTACTGGAAAGTATGTAATATTTTTAGATGCGGATGACTATTGGTGCGATGACAATATTTTAGCACGAATGGTGAATGTAGCAGATGTCAATAATTTAGATATCGTTCGTGGTGAATATAAAGCTGTTGACGAGGGTGGAAGAGACTTGTTTTGTCGACCTATATCTCCAGAAAGACTAGTTATGTCTGGTAAAATTATGTCATCTTCAGAATTTCTCAGAAAAGGTATAAATGGAGAATTTTTTTTGGTTTTGTCCTTGTTCCGAAGAAGTATTTTGCAACATATTCGATTTGAAAAAGGAAGAATCTTTTTAGAGGATATGAGATTTTATGCACAGGTTTTGTTGCAAGATTTGCGTTGTATGTATTTGCCGGATTTAAGATTTTACATGTATAGAAAAAATGGAGATAGCGCTTCAGCTCGAATTAATCCTTTAAAAATTAAGGATTCGTTTGAAATGTGTGATTTTTTTCATTCCTTAATATCAAAAGTAAAAGAGAATAAAATGAAAGAATACTATCAACATATAAGTATTGGTATGTATTATGCCACTTTGGAGACTCTATCACATGATGAATATTATAAAGAATGTAGAAGGTATATAGTTGATTTTAAAATAAAGGAGAAAAGGAAGAATGTTAGTGAATGGATTTCTGATTATGGTCTAAGAAAAAAGTTTTTGTCGATAGTGTATTATGTTTCCCCAATGAACGGCGTGTATTTATTTCGTCTGAAGCATAAGTTGGGTGCAATTAAGAGAAAACTTTTTCACTGATTATGCCAATTGGATTGAGATATTTTTATTGGTCATAGATAAAGATTGATTTTGTTTATAGAATATATTGTTTATAATCTATTGGATTTGTGTTAGATTGTATACCCTTTATTTATAGGAGTTGAGTTATTTGTTTTTACTTCTATTGATAAAGAGTTATTGATTATATTAATATTTTTGAAATAAATGCCTAAGGTAAGTGTATTAGTTCCTGTATATAAAGTTGAGGCTTATATAGAGCGTTGTGCTCGTTCTTTATTCGAACAGACTTTAGATGATATGGAATTTATTTTTGTGGATGATGCTTCTCCTGATAATGCAATACCAATTTTGCAAGAGATAATATCCTATTATCCAAATAGGAAGACTCAAGTACATATTGTGCATCATGATACTAATCTTGGATTGACTGCAGCTCGAAATAGTGCTTTACGAATAGCTACGGGGGATTTTATAGCTTGGTGTGATAGTGATGATTATGTAGCCCCTAATATGTATAAATCATTATACGAAAAGTCAATAAAAGAAAAGGCTGATGTGGTGTATTGTGATTTCTTTATGGCATATTCTTCACATAATGAATACTATAAAACCTTGAGCGAAGATGAAGATAAAACAATTTTTCTTGGACGATATCTATCACAAGGTTGGAGTGTTCTATGGAATATGATTATCAGTCGAGAATTATTATTCGTTCATAATCTTCATTTTCCGCAAGGGATAACCTATTGTGAAGACTTCTATTTGACAGTACGTGTCTTATTTTATGCTAATAAAATAGTAAAAATAAATGATGCACTTTATTATTATAATCGAGTCAATAGTACTTCTATTATGCATAAATTGAGTGAGAAAAATGCTCTTGATGAAGGATATATATATTTAAATACGATAGAATTCTTTGCAAAAAATGGAGTACTGACAAATTATCAAAGAGAAATGTCTTGGCGCGTTTTGAAAAATAAACAGGATTTAGTATTAAATCCTCATCAACATCGTGAGTTTATGAATATTTATCCTGAATCTCATAAATATATTATGTCATGTCCTGTTTCATTTTGTAATAGAAAGATAAAGTATTTCATGTGGATGTTGACCCATCATCTACGTTGGCCTTTGTTAGGGATATTGTATTTTCGTAAAACTTTAGGAAGATAAAACTTATGGAATATACAGCTGTTATCCGCACATTGGGCACTGCCGGAGAGAAATTTCAAATCTTATTAAACTCTTTAAATCGACAAACTATTCAGCCTTCAAAAATACTAGTCTATATTGCTGATGGTTATCCAATTCCGAAAGAAACGATTGGGAAAGAGCAATATATCTATGTTAAAAAAGGTATGGTGGCACAACGTGCTTTGCCCTATCATGAGGTAGATACAGAATTTATTTTGTTCTTGGATGATGATGTGTATTTGCCAGAGTCAGCAGTAGAACAACTATATCGGTATTTAACAGAACGTAATGCAGATGTTATTTCACCTGATGTATTTCCAAATGCAGAACGTTCCTTTTTAGGCAAATGCCTGATGATGCTTTCTTGTAGAATGGTGGCAAGGAGAGATGACGGCAAATGGGGATATAAAGTGATGCGCAACTCTGGTTACTTTTATAATAATCATCCAAAACCAGGTGTCTATTGGTCACAGACCAATGCTGGTCCCTGTTTCTTCTGCAGAAAAACCGATTTCCTGAAGATTCATTTTGAAGATGAACTTTGGCTTGACAATATGAAATATCCTTTAGGTGAAGATCAAGTTATGTTCTATAAGATGTATTTGTTCGGACTCAAACAATTAACGTGGTTTCATAGCGGAATCAAACATCTTGATGCGGGATCGACTATGATGAATGAGGAAAAAGAAAGAATGCTGATTTATTCTGATTTTCGTTTTAAGACAATATTTTGGCATCGATTCATCTATCAGCCCGATAGGAAGTTTTTCAGCAAATTTTGGAGCATAATTTGTATAGGGTATGCTTTAGGCTTTACCTTATTTATATCTGTTTTAAAATGTAATTTCGATATTCTTCATTTAAAATATAAAGCGATAAAAGAGGCAATTGATTTTATCAGAAGTGAAGAATATAAAAACCTTCCTTTAATAAAGAAAGTTATTTAATATGAATATTGTACCTATAGCTTTTGCTTTTGACAACAATTTGATTTTACCAGCATGTGTCTGTATCTCTTCATTGCTAATGAATGCCAAGAAAGATACATTTTATGATATTTTTATCTTACATTCTGCTAGTATAGAATTAAAAAAAGAAGAGTTAGATAAGTTGTCACAGTATTATCGGAATTGTCGTATTCAATATCGTCAAGTTGATAATACTTTTGATTCTGCTTTTGAAATAAGGGGCATAACTACATCTACTTATTATCGTTTATTGATACCGAATTTAATTTCTGAATATGATAAAATCATTTATTCAGATGTAGATGTGATTTTTCGTTCAGACTTATCCAATATTTATTTTTCTACGGATTTACATGAAAATTATGTAGCAGGAGTAAATGCTTTAATACCCTTCATACCTGATATGAGGATGTATTACCAGAAAATGAGAAAGGTAGAGATGAAAGGTATTATTTATGCAGGAAATATTATTCTTAATTCAAAAAAGATTAGAGAAGATAATATTATAGATAAATTTAAACAGTTAGCTAGAAACAATTTCCGATTTCAGGATTTGGATGTTTTAAATATTGCTTGTCAAAATAATATTGTTTACCTTAAGCCAGAATTCTGCTTAACTACTTATTTTGCAGAATTATCAATAAGAAATAGAAAATTATTACAACAATATTGGACTGAAAATGATATAGAGTCGGCATTACAAAATGGGATTGTACATTATAATGGTCAGAAGCCATGGAAGGGATTTTGTGTAAATTTTGATATTTGGTGGGAATATTACCGTAAATCTCCATTTTTTGATCAAGAGTTTTATTTTGAATTCTTTTATAAAAGGTTGAATGAACTGGATCAGCTTTCTTTATGGAAAAGAATAAAGATTTTGGTTCGTTATTTTGTATATGGTAAAAGAGAGATTTAATTTATGAATAGAATCTCATATTTAGATTATACAAGAGGCTTTGCTATATTATTGGTCATTGTCGGGCATTTGATACAGTTTAATTTCCAGTCTGGATTAAATAATAGATTGTTTGATATTATTTATAGTTTTCATATGCCGTTATTCTTCTTTATTAGTGGATGTGCTAGAGGAATTCATAACAAAAATTCTTCGACGATGTTTGAGTTCTGTAAAAAAATATATTGTAGATTTTGTTCATTAATTGTGCCTTCTATTGCGTGGACAGTAATAATACCATGTTTCTTTTCACGTAAGTATGAGCTAGGACTTACTCAAATCTCAGGATATTGGTTTCTAAATGTGTTGTTTGTCATTGTGGTTATATGGGATATCGTTTTATATATTGATGATAAGAAATATTTAAACAGATATTTATATCCATTAGTGATTATAGGGATTACTTCTCTTTTTATTTTTGGGGTTAAACGTATTCCTATATCATATTTTTTAATGTATGTGATTGGATTTTATTTTCAGAAGTATAATTGTTTGACAAGACTAAAACCAATTTTTTATTCGTTATTCTTTTTAGTATTTTGTTTGTTCTCTGGTTATTTTGATTATGGAGAAACAACAATGGGAGATCCAAATAGAGTTTGGTTACAATTTCCTTTATCTATTTGTGCTAGTCTTGCATTGTTAAAGTTCTTTTCTATATGCGAATTAAAGGGTTATAAAATATTTTCTATATTAGGGTTTATAGGAAGGTATACATTAGGTATTTACCTTTGTCACTTTTTTCTTATTCATATCCCTTTTGTTGCGGGAATAGAGAATGAATGTAATTTATTAATTCAATTTGTAGGGCTGTTACTTCTATCTTTGAGTATTGCCTTAGTGTGTATAGGAATTCAGAAAGTGATAGAAACCTATCCGTTTTTACATAAGATTATGTACGGAAAATAAATGGAGTAATTGTCATGAAAGTGATTGTGAATATGGCCTGCGGATTAGCCAATCGGATGTTTCAGTATAGCTATTATCTTTTTTTGAAACAAAAGGGATATGATGTGCAGGTAGATTTTTATCAGTCTGCAAAATTGGCTCATGAGAAAGTAGCATGGAATGATATCTTTCCTGAAGCTAAGATTGTGCAGGCATCCTCTTTAGAGGTTTTTAGATTAGGAGGAGGAACGGATTTTTTTTCGAAAATTCGTAGGAAGTATTTACCGTTCCTTTCTGGAGTAGTAAGTATGCCGACTGCTTTTGATGCAGAGTTGCCTGTCAATAGCAGAAAAAGTCAATATATAATTGGTGTATTTCAAAATGCGAAGATGGTAGAGGACGTGGAAGAGGAGGTGAAACGTTGTTTCACGTTCCAGCCTTTTGTCGACGAAAGGAATCAGAAGTTCGAAAGAGAGATGGAAGCTTGTGAGTCGGTGGCCATACATGTCCGGAAAGGAAAAGACTATATGCAGCGGGTGTGGTATCGGAATACTTGTTCGGTAGATTATTATAAAAAAGCTGTGGAGGTGATAATGAATAAGGTGAGCAATCCGAAATTTTATGTCTTTACGGATAATCCGGAATGGGTAAAGGAAAATTTTAAAGACATGGAATATACGCTGGTGGAAGGAAACCCGCCCAGCGGTTGGGGAAGTCATTTTGACATGCAGTTGATGAGTGTGTGTAAACACAATATCATTTCAAACAGTACCTACAGTTGGTGGAGTGCGTTTTTAAATACTCATTCTGGGAAAATTGTCATTGGTCCTAAAGTGTGGTTTAGTCCAGGGAGTTGTGAAGAATTTACTTCAGAAAGGACGCTTTGCAGAGATTGGTTGGCTGTATAAATGAAGAGATCTATGGAATATAAGGTATCGGTAATTATTCCTATATATAAGGTAGAAAAGTTTATATCTCGCTGTGCCGAATCATTGATGGCACAGACATTGGAGGGAGTGGAATATATTTTTGTGAATGATGCGACTCCAGACCATAGTATGGAAATGCTTCAGAAAATATTAGATTCTCATCCGGAAAAGAAAGTGACAATAGCCACGCATGAGATAAACAAGGGATTACCTGCTGCTAGAAATACGGGATTAGGTTTGGCACAAGGAGAGTATATTTTTCATTGTGACAGTGATGATTTTGTGGAGCCGGATATGCTAGAGACTTTGTATTGTGCAGCGAAGGAGAAAGAAGCGGATATTGTATGGTGTGACTGGTATCTTTCGTTTGAAAAGAATGAGAGATACATGAAGCAACCTTCTTTTGATACACCTGAGGCGGCGTTAAAAGCCATGTTAGGGGGAGGAATGAAATATAATGTCTGGAATAAATTGGTGAAACGCAGTTTGTATACGGATAACCATATTTTGTTTCCTGCCGGATATGGAATGGGAGAGGATATGACGATGATGTGTCTCTTTGCCTATGCAAAAAAGGTTACCTATGTGCCTAAGGCTTTTTATCATTATGTAAAGATGAATACATCGTCTTTTAGTCAGGCTCATTCTACTCGTCATTGGGAAGAGTTAAAGCATAATGTGACCAGAACGACAGAAATGCTTCAAGCAATTTATGGTAGTTCTTTGGACCAAGAAATTGCTTTTCTGAAGTTGGAGGCAAAATTTCCTTTCTTGATTATTGGAGATACAAAGCTATACAAGCTATGGAAGGAATGGTATCCAGAAGCAAATCAGTATATTTTGTGGAATAAAAATATATCTTCTCGGAATCGTATGCTGCAATGGTTTGCTTGGAAGAATCAATATTGGTTGGTGTGGTTGTATTATCAATTGGTATGTCGTGTAGTATATGGAATCTTATATAGATAATTTATGGTAGTATGAGTAAGATTTTAGTTAATATATTATCTGTCATTATAACCTCTTTTTATTTTTTCCCGTTTGAATTTGTATTTGTCCCGGGAATAAATACAAAAATGGCTTTAGCAGGTATTGGTCTTATTGTTTTTATAAAAAATGTAGCCCAAAACCGAAGTGGTGTCATTGATAAAGATTTCTTTTCTTTATCAATTATCGCATTGATTATATCATTGTTTAGTTTTATAACAATGACTTATAATAATACTCCAGATTACTCATTTTTGACTTATTTTGTATCTATGTGGGTATGGTTAGGCGGTGCATATGCAGTAACAAGGTGGTTGAAGATGGTATATGGTCATGTCTCTGTATTACTTGTGTGTGATTATCTGATAGCGGTATGCGTCGTGCAATGTTTATTAGCTTTTGCGATGGATGTCTATTCTCCCTTAAAGAATCTTATTGATAGTCTTATTGGAGGTGAAGATGCTTTTATGGGAAAGGCAGAGGGACGTTTATATGGTATTGGTGCAGCTTTGGATGTGGCAGGGCTTCGTTTTGCTTCGGTAATGGTAATAATCGGTTATCTGCTTTCAAAGACGGACGAAATGAATCATAAAAAAGTTGTATTTTATCTTTCTGCTTTTATAATTATAGCCGTTGTTGGAAATATGATATCTCGAACAACCACGATGGGAGTAGGTCTTGCATTGGCATATTGGTGCTATTCAAGTATAATACTTCGTCAGTACATGGAAAGTAAAAAACTGTGGATGTGGTTAGGAGGTGTTTTGTGTGTATTGTTACCTATTGCAATATATCTATATAATAATGATGAGTGGTTTTATAAAAATATTCGTTTTGGCTTTGAAGGTTTCTTCTCACTTTGGGAAACTGGGAAGTGGGAGGTTTCTTCGAATGATATATTATTTGACCACATGATTGTTTTCCCGGAAACTTTTAAAACTTGGATTATAGGAGACGGGTATGCGGCTAATCCAATGGATGGCCCCACAGCTGATCCTTATTATATTGGTCCAGCTTTTCATGGATATTACATGGGAACAGATATTGGTTATCTTCGTTATATCTTTTATTTTGGCGTGACAGGAACTCTTGTATTTATTGGTTTTATGTTGAAAGCTGCATTAATCTGTATAAATCGCTTCAAAGGATATAAGATGATGTTTTTAATGATATTGCTGGTGAATTATATAGGATGGTTTAAGGTTTCTACAGATATTTTCCTTGTTTTTGCTATTTTCTTGTGCATTAGTTTGGAAGAGGAGGAAGAGGCGGAAGAATATAGATTGTCAGAGTCTAAAATTGGTATGGTATGAAAATCATTTATTGCACTCACTCCACATACAATCCTGGCGGGATGGAACGTGTACTTTTAAATAAGGTAACGTACTTCTCTCAGCTTCCGGGATGGGAGGTCTCTGTGGTGACTACCGACCAGCATCAGCGTCCTCCTTTTTATCCGTTTCCGGAAAAGGTGCGGATGACGGATTTGGGGATTAATTATTCGGAGGACAACGACAAGGGGACCTGGAAGAAAATTGTGGGATACCTCCGAAAGAGGAAGGAGCACAAACGGAAATTGGCGGCGTTGCTGGAAAGGGAAAAACCGGACATCGTGGTGTCGCTTTATCCGTCGGAGTCGTCTTTCATTCCGGAAATAAAGGATGGCAGCAAGAAGGTACTGGAATTGCATTTCAACAAATATTTTCGTTTGCAGTATGGACGTAGTGGCATTATTGGTTGGATTGACCGCTGGCGTACCCGGCAGGATGAACGGATTGTCCGTCGGTTTGACAAGTTTGTGGTGCTGACCAATGAGGATCGGGGCTACTGGGGAAACCTGCCGAATATCGAGGTGATTCCCAATGCGGCCATGCACGTGAGCGACCGTTATTCTGACGTGGAAAACAAACGGGTCATTGCGGTGGGACGGTTGGATTACCAGAAGGGGTTCGACCGACTGATTCAGGCCTGGCAGAGGGTGCAGTCTACGGGGCGGTTCAAGGACTGGACGATGGATATTTTCGGACAGGGGGAATGGCAGGAGATGCTTCAGCAGATGATAAATAAGGCAGGTTTACAATCCACCGCACGAATCAATCGTCCTACAAAACAGATTGGTGAGGAGTATGTGAAGAGTGACCTGCTGGTAATGAGTTCAAACTACGAAGGGTTTCCGATGGTGATGATTGAAGCGATGGCTTGTGGATTGCCGGTGGTGTCGTTTGACTTTAAATGCGGACCGAAGGATATCATCCGTCAGGGGGAAAACGGACTGGTGGTGCACAACGGGGACGTGGACGGATTGGCGGATGCCATGATGGAAGTGATGGCGGATGACGATTACCGGAAAATGCTTTCGGAAAATGCAAAAGCGGTGGTAGATACGTATTCGGAACAGTCGGTGATGGCCCGGTGGCTGCGTTTGTTCGAAGAACTGACAAGAAAATGAAGAAACTATTACAGATAAATCCGGTGTTGCGGCAGAATACATCGACAGGCCGCATCATGCAGGAAATTGGGGAATTGGCTGCCCGGCATGGCTGGAAGACGTATATGGCTTACAGCAAGGGACGCGACGGCATCCGGGAGTGCCAGTCGGAGATTGTACCGGTGGGCAACAAGTGGAGTACGCTTTGGCATGGAGTGGAAACCCGTTTGTTCGACCGTCACGGGCTGGCATCGAAAGGGGCTACGCGGCAGTTTGTGAAAAGGATGGAGGAAATTCAACCGGATGTGGTGCATATTCACAACATTCATGGGTATTTTCTGAATTATCCGATTTTGTTCGATTACCTGGCTGGGAGCGGCGTTCCGGTAATCTGGACGGTGCACGACTGCTGGCTGTATACAGGGCATTGTTATTATTATTCATTTGCGAGATGTGACCGATGGAAAACGGGCTGTCACGACTGTCCGCAGAAGAAGGAGTTTCCGGCTAGCTGGCTGTTCGACCGTTCGTGGCGGAACTTTGCCGACAAGCGGGAGGCCTTTACGCGGCTGGGAAAGGACCAGCTTACCATCGTGCCGGTTTCGGAATGGATAAAGGGGGAGATGCAGCAGTCGTTCCTGAAGGAGTATCCTTTTCAGGTGATTCACAACGGAATCAATACGGATGTGTTTCAGGTGTACGACGCCGGGGAAGTCCGTCGCCGGTATCAGCTGGAAGGGAAGCGCATCTTTTTGGGAGTGGCCAGCATCTGGAGCCGTGAAAAGGGGTTGTACGACTTTATTCAGATGGCCGACATGCTGAATGAAGAAGAAGTGATTGTGCTGGTGGGCGTGAAACCGGAGGAGCGAAAGCTTTTGCCGGGAAACGTCGTAGGAATAGCACGGACGGAGAATATCCGTCAGCTGGCAGAGCTGTATGCGGCGGCTGAGGCTTTTGTCAATCCTACCTGGCAGGATAATTATCCGACGGTGAACCTGGAGGCGATTGCCTGTGGCACACCGGTGGTGACGTATCGCACAGGGGGAAGCGTGGAAGCGGTGACCGTGGAGACGGGGTGCATCGTGGAACAAGGTGACGTGAGGGGGCTGCTGGAAGCGGCCCGCGCCATAGCCCGGCGGGGAAAGGCGTTTTATCAGGCACCGTGCCGGGAATATGCGTTGAAGCATTTCCGGAAAGAAGACCGATACTTGGATTACCTGGATTTATATGAAAGGAAAATCCGAAAAGGATGATATGACAAAAAGGTTGGTATGAAGAACAAAGAACTGAAAATACTACAATTAGGTAAGTTTTACCCGGTGAGAGGCGGGGTGGAAAAAGTGATGTATGATTTGATGGTAGGACTGTCGGAACGCGGAGTGGACTGCGACATGCTGTGCGCGGCCTGGGAAGGGGAAGACAGTGTGACGCAAGTCAACGGACATGCCACGCTGATGTGCTGCAAGACGTTGCTGAAAGCGGCGGCTACGATGATTTCACCGGCCATGATTTTCAAACTGCGGAAGATATGCCGCGGATACGACATTATCCACGTGCATCATCCGGACCCGATGGCGGCGCTGGCGTTGTTTCTTTCCGGCTACAAAGGAAAGGTTGTCCTGCACTGGCACAGCGACATCCAGAAACAGCGCTTTTTGCTGCAACTCTACAAGCCGTTACAGCAGTGGCTGATTGCAAGAGCGGACCGGATTGTGGGGACTACCCCGGTGTATCTGGCAGAATCTCCCTTCTTGAAGGGGGTGCAGACCAAAACGGTGGCTTTGCCCATCGGAGTGGAGCAGATATGTCCTTCGGAAGAAGGGGTGGAAGCGATGAAACAACGGTACGCAGGAAAGAAAATCGTGTTTTCGCTGGGAAGACTGGTGCCTTACAAGGGATACAAGTATCTGGTGGAGGCGGCCCGTTACCTGGGCGATGACTATGTGGTGTTGATTGGGGGAACAGGACCGTTGAAGGACACACTGGAGGCTGAGATCGAGCATCTCGGACTACGGGGAAAGGTAGAGCTTTTGGGAAGGGTTAGTGAAGAAGATCTTCCTTTATATTATGGAGCTTGCGAGGTGTTTTGCTTGAGCAGCGTGCAGAAAACCGAGGCTTTTGCCATTGTGCAGATTGAGGCCATGTCGTGCGGCAAGCCGGTGGTGGCTACGAAGATTCCTCAGTCGGGAGTGTCGTGGGTAAACCGGGACGGAGTGTCGGGCATTAACGTGGAACCGGAAGACGCCAGGGCACTGGCCGAGGCTATCCGGAAGGTGACCGGCGAGGGAAGTCGGTACAAAGCATTTGCGGAAGGGGCATTCAAACGCTATCAGGAACACTTTACGAAAGAAAAGATGATAGAAAACTGTTTGAAGATTTATTTGAATTACTATGAGCAATGAAGAAGTGAGAGCTATGTTATTATCGAATGACCATGCGACTGAAAAGAAAGGGGGCTACAAGGATGCAATGTCGCCGGTAGCTTGTTGGGTAAAAAGGGGATTTGACGTGACGCTGAGTCTGATGGGACTGTTTGTCTTTTCCCCTGTGATATTGGTTATCGGGGCGTTGATCAAGCTGGAAGACCATGGACCTGCCATTTTCAAGCAGGAACGGGTGGGGTATCGCGGAAAGACGTTTATGCTGTATAAATTCCGTTCGATGAAGGTGACGTCGGAAGCAGACGGGATTCCGAAACTTTGCCAGAAGGAGGACGACCGGCTGACGCGGGTGGGACGTTTCCTGCGTGAACACCACCTGGACGAGCTTCCGCAGTTGTGGAACGTGCTGAAGGGCGAAATGAGCTTTGTAGGGCCGCGCCCGGAACGAAAATATTTCGTAGACCAGATTCGGGCCATCAATCCGGATTATGAGATGTTGTATCAGCTGCGGCCGGGATTGTTTTCGCCGGCTACGCTTTACAACGGCTATACGGATACTATGGAAAAAATGCTGGAACGCTTGCGGATGGACTTGAAGTATTTGGCTACGCGTTCGTTGTGGCTGGATTTGAAGATTATCTTTCTGACGGTGGCATATATTTTGCTGGGAAAGAAATTCTGAAAGATAGTATGAATTAATTTGATTATAAAAAACAAGATGGAGACAATGAGACCGAAACCGGACTTGCAGTTGCGCAAGATTGGCAGTCAGTATATGATTGTGGATACTTGCCACGGAAGTGTGAACATGACCAAAGTGTTTGAACTGAATGAGACGGCGGCACGGATATGGCAGTGGCTGGGCGAACAGGCACTGGATGTGGAAGGGCTGGCCGACAAGTTGTGTGAGGAATATGAAGTGGGAAAGGAACAGGCACGGAAGGATGTGACCCGGCAACTGGAAGAATGGAAGAAGCTCGGACTGGTGCAGTAGAAAAGGAAAAAGCTTTCTGGAATCGGAGGGAGCCGGCGGCTTTACTGTCGTTGCTGCGTGCCGGACTGTGGGAGCAGATGCCCGATGGCCTTTCGCTTTTCCCTTTGTCGGAAGCGGAATGGGAGGAGGTGTATCTGCTGGCCCGCCGGCAGACGGTGACAGGACTCGTGTGGCAGGGTATCAGTTACTTACCCGACGAGTGGATGCCGCCGGGAAAGGTGCTGGTACGCTGGGTGGCAGTGGTCGACGGCATTGAACGGAAGAACCGTTTGATGAACCGGGTGGTGATGGAACTGCAGGACTGGTTCCGCCGGGAAGGACTGCGGGTGGTGCTGCAGAAAGGCCAGGGGGTGGCACTCTTCTACGAGAAGCCCTTGTGGCGGGAATGCGGCGACATTGATTTCTATTTCCCCGACAAGCAGGAAAGTGAACGGGCGGTGGAGTTGCTGGCCCGGAAAGGGGTGAAGGTACAGCGGGCTGCCGACGGCAGCGTGCATTATCGATGGCGGGGAGTGGAAGTGGAACACCACGTCCGCCTGCTGGACATCTGCAATCCGTGGGCACAGAAATACCTTCGCCACCTGGAAGAGACAGCCGGTTTCCGTGAGGTCAGCTTGTATCAGGGAGGGACGGTGACCGTCCCTGCGCCGGAGTTGAACCTGTTGATGCTGAATGCCCATATCATGAAACATGCCATGGGATGGGGCATCGGTCTGCGGCAGTTGTGCGACATGGCGCGTGCCTGTCGGGTGTTGGAGAAAGAAGTTGATTCCGAGAAAGTTTGTGAAATATACCGCTGTGCGGGTATCCGCAAATGGAGCAACCTGCTTTATGCCTTTCTGAAAGAACAATTGGGATTGACGGACGAGTTTGTATGTTGTAAATCAGTAGGTTATAATTCGCTTCCGTTGTCTGAAATTGTGTGGAGAGGAGGAAATTTCGGCTGGCATTCGGAGGAAAGAGTCTGCTCTTCACAAAAAAAATGGAAAAGAAAGTTACAAACTTTTCTTTTTTTCTTGCAGAATGTCAAATTTTCTTGTAAGTTTGTAATAAGAGAATCCTTTTGGACGATTATGGACTTAGTAAGGGGACAAATGAGATGAGTACTGAATGGTTTTTCTGTGTGGCTGGATTCGTTTTCAGTGTGTCGGTTCCGGCAGAAACGGATATTGAACGGCTGCTGCCTTCGTTCCTGCCATTCAGATGCGAAACAGACAAAGGGGGCAAGCTACTTTTCAGATGGCAGGCTGTGTCGGGACCGGTTCCCGGGAAGGACGAGAAGACCGCCTTGCTGGAAGAAAGCTTCAACGACCTGGGCCATGTGAGTCTGTGGAGGGAGAAAGAGGGGTATCGCATCGATATGCATTACACTGCTCAAAGTCCGCAGCACGTGATGAAAACCAGCTGTGACTTTACGTCTGCCGTAGCCTGTATTCAGTGGAAGGATCCATACGTCAGTTGTGTCTGTGCTTCACTGCTGAGAATCGTGTATTCGCAGGCGGTGCTTCTGCAGGGAGCGGTATCGCTTCATGCATCGACAGTATATCAGGAGGGATATGCCTATCTATTTCTAGGGAAAAGCGGTACGGGAAAAAGTACGCATTCGGCTTTGTGGATGAAGCATTTTGAGGGGACAGACTTGCTGAACGATGACAATCCAACGGTGCGTGTGGAAGGCGGAAAAGTCGTGGCCTACGGTACACCGTGGAGTGGAAAAACACCCTGTTACAAGAACCTGTGTTTTCCGGTAGGAGGGATGGTGAAGCTGGTGCAGGCACCGTTCAACCGGTTTACTCCGCTGAAGGAAGTCAATGCGTTTGTCGCTCTTTTCCCGGGATGTGCGGTGATTCGTCAGGACGGGCGTCTGTGTGACGGACTGTATGACATTTTGTCACAAATAGTAGAGCGTGTGCCGGTGGGAAGACTGGAATGTCTGCCCGAAGAAGAAGCTGCGGAGGTGTGCCGGGAAGGCATCCGGAACAGTGGAAAATAACTGTGAAAAATAACTGTCTGACATAAAATCAAAACAATTATTATAAAAAGAGAGAAATGAACAAGCAACTTGTATTTTTGAGCTTACTGTTTGCCTTGCTGTTGTCTTCGTGTGCTTCACGCAAGAACTTTGTCTATTTGCAGGATATGCAGATGGGCGAAGGTTATCCCATGGATACGAAGCACGAGGCGGTGGTGCACCGTGACGACCGGCTGGGCATCGTGGTGTCTTGTAAGAATCCGGAACTGGCCATTCCGTTTAATATGCAGGGAGGGGTCTTCCAGATTGATTCGGAGAGTAATGTATCTTCTTCGGGAGTCGCTTCCGGAAAGGAAAAGGGGTACCGTGTGGATGTGAACGGAGAAATTGATTTCCCGATTTTGGGAAAACTCCATGTGGAGGGACTGACCGTGAGTGAGGTGACGAAACTGATCCGGGACCGGATTGTACAAGGAAACTACATCAAGGACCCGATTATTTCCATCGAATTCCTGAATTTCAAATATACGGTGTTGGGAGCTGTAGCACGGAATGGTTCGTTTAATGTAGATGGTGACCGTGTCACCCTGTTGGAGGCCATTGCCAATGCGGGAGATTTAACAGCGCAGGCTCGGGTAGACCGGGTAGCTGTCATCCGCGAAGTGGGCAATGAACGGCAGATGTTCATGCACGACCTTCGCAGTACGGATGTGTTTGAATCGCCTTGCTTCTATCTGCAGCAGAACGACATCGTGTATGTGGAACCGAAGTACCGTAAGAAGGATTCAGAAGATCGTGGTTTCCAGATAGCAACTATTTTGGTATCTTTGGTAACTGCAATTTGTTCCATTATGTGGGCCACGAAATAACGAATGGTGTGTGAAACTAAACTAAGAAAAAATGCAGACAACGAATAAGAACAGCCAGAGCCTGAACGTGGTGGATTTGACCATGTATTTGGTTTCCAAATGGAAATGGTTTCTGATTTCCATCGTGATATGCGTGGGAGTGGCGTGGTTGAAGTATGCCCGGGCACCTTTCGTGTATTTCCGTTCGGCTACGGTGATTATCAAAGACCCTTCCAACAAAACGAGTACGGCGGGACTGGACCGATACGACAATTATATTAATAAGGTGAACGTGGCAAATGAAATCCTTCAGTTCCGTTCGAAGGAATTGCTGCGGGAAGTGATTCAGCGGACGCATGCCGATGTGAGTTACCAGGTGAAAGACGGGCTCCGGATGAATGAGCTTTACAGCCTGGCCCCGGTAAGCGTCAGTTTTGTGGATGCCACCAAGGAACAGGGAATGGCCTTTACAGTGATTCCGCAGAATGAAAAGCAGGTAGTGATTACGGACTTTGCGTCGAAAGAGGACAAGGAAAGTTATACGGTGGCGTTGAACGACACTCTTCTCCTTTCGACGGGAAGAATCGTGGTGACGGCTACCAACTTCTACGGCGACAAGTGGAAGGGACAGAAGGTGCATGTGCGGAAACTGCCGATTGATGCGATGGTGGCTTATTATCAGGGAAATATCGGTATCCGTCAGGAAGAGGACGAGTCTTCCATTCTGACGCTCTCGATGAAGGATGCGTCGGCGGCCCGTGCAGAGGATGTGCTGAACATGCTGATTACGGTGTATAACGAAGAAGCCATCAAGGACAAGAACCAGGTGGCCGTAAATACAGCCGAGTTCATCAACGAGCGTCTGGTCATCATCGGACAGGAACTGGGCGATGTGGAATCGAACCTGGAAACATTCAAGCGTGACAACCAGGTGGTGGACATCTCTTCTTCGGCTAGTATGTATATGAGCGAAACGCAGAAGTACAACACCGATGCACTGGAACTTGAAACCCAGCTCCGTCTGGCCAGTTACATCAAGGATTACCTGACCGACCCGAAAAAGGAAACCGACCTGATTCCGGCCAATACGGGTATCAGCGACATGAACATCGAGACGCAGATTAACCAATATAATGTGGCCAAACTGAAGCGTGACAAGCTGATTACGGACAGCAGTGAGCGGAACCCGGTGGTGGAAGAATTGAACAACTCTCTTCGGGCCCTGAAGCAAAACATCATCCGGGCGGTGGACAACATGATTGTGAGCATCAATGTGAAACTGCGGGACGCACAAAGCCGGGAACAGCAGGCGCAGGTGCGGGTTTCTTCTATTCCGACCAAGGAACGCAAGATGTTGTCTATTGAGCGTCAGCAGAAAATCAAGGAGGCCCTTTACCTCTTCTTGCTGAACCGCCGGGAGGAAAATGCATTGTCGCAGGCCATGGCCGACAACAATGCGCGCGTGATTGACAGTGCCGACGGTAGCAATGCCCCGATTGCTCCGAGCCGCAACCGCATTTTGCTGTTGGGCTTGCTGGTGGGAATTGCCTTGCCGGGAGCTGCCTTCCTGATGATTCTTTTCCTGGATACGCGTGTACACGGACGGAAGGATTTGGAAGGTGCGGTAAGTGTGCCTTATCTGGGGGAAATTCCGCTGGACAAGGAATATGCCAACCGCAGGAAAGACAGCATGTCGGTGAAAGAACAGGGGGACGACATCGTGTCGGAGGCTTTCCGCATTTTGCGTACCAACATGGCTTTCCTGGCCAAGAAAGACAAACCGATGCAGGTAATTACGTTTACTTCCTTTAATGCGGGTGCCGGAAAGACGTTCATTTCGCGGAACCTGGCTATGAGTCTGGCGTATACTAAGAAACGGGTGATTATGGTGGACTTGGATATCCGTAAAGGTACGTTGAGCCGCCATTTGGGACATCACCGGGTGGGCGTCACCAATTATCTGTCGGACAATACGGTCCGCGTGGATGATATCATTCAGAAAGGAGAAAAATTTGATATTATTTCTTCGGGTGCGGTTGCTCCGAACCCGGCTGAACTGCTGATGGATGAACGTCTGGACGAACTGATAAGTGAACTGCGCAAGCGGTATGACTATATCATTGCCGACAACGTGCCCGTGGGGCTGATTGCGGATGCTACGATTGCCAACCGTGTGGCCGACCTGACCATCTTTGTGGTGCGTGCGGGTAAGTTGGATCGCCGGCAGCTTCCGGATATCGAGCAGCTGTATGAGGAGAAAAAGCTGAAGAACATGGCTTTGGTATTGAATGGCGCCAATCCGGAACGTCATGGCTATGGATACGGCTATGGATACGGTTACGGCTATGGCTATGGATACGGATATGGCCATAAGAAAAAGAAAAGTTCAATTTTTAAATCAATATGGAAAAGGTAAAGAAAAGAACAGAGAGTAAAAATCAAAAAATGAGAGAAACAAAGAATGAAAAAACAACATTTATTGTATTAACTAAACAAGAAAGCGAGGTAGCTGTATGAAGAAAAAAGAGTATGAAGTTCCACTAACGACGTATTCGGAGGTGGAGTTGGAGCAAGGCTTCATGAAGGCTTCTGTCTTTGAGGACGGAACAGAAAATGCCAATGGAGTTACTATTGAAGAACATGGATTTGCAAATCCTGGTGCAGCATGGGAAGGAGATTATTCAGATCCAGAAAAAGGTGGTACTTGGGATTAATTTAATTAAAAATGAGTGAACTATGAAAAAAGTATATTATTATTTAGGTATAGCTCTAGCCGCGTGCCTGAGCAGTTGCTCAGATGATAGTCTGGACAATGGAAAGACCGTTGTAAATCCTGTACAGACAGGAGATGAGATTATTTTCGGTTCTTCTCTGTCGGATAACACTGATATGGAATCAAGAACTGTGTATGGGGATC
>ULNX01035025.1_pt1 | contig 39074 bp, 38 predicted proteins | sample 1952061 | NCBI WGS metagenome assembly ULNX01 (sample SAMEA4835588, study PRJEB28245) | human gut metagenome | biome: gut microbiome; material: fecal sample | place: Denmark | collected 2008 | reverse complement strand
AATGGCTGTGCGGGTTCAAGTCCCGCTTCGAGTACAGATATTGTCCTGTAAGTCTTTGATTTACAGGACTTTCTGTTTTTATGCAGTGTACAAATAGTGTACTACCTGTTCATGTACTAAAAAAGCCACCTTGTTTTTTGAAGATGGCTTATATTATTAATAGGCTGTTTTTGCTGTATGGTGAGTAGGAAATTTCAACTTTAATGGGGTGGGGTGTGTCCTATACCCCTTTTGGGAAGAAATTGCCTAAAAAGACTGGATATAAAAGTGAATTTTTATTTTTTAGACTTGCTGTTGAATGCTTACATTATTCTACAGGAGTGAATTTTAAGGTAAATGCAATCTCGTTTTCTGCATAACTGTGGGCATAATATACAGGTACTTGCATAAAACTACTTTCTGAAATTTCACCTTCTTTTAAGGTCATGATAGAGTAAGTTACAAATTGTTTCTGTTGGAATGTAATATTTCTTTGGCTTTGGGTATAACTTCCAGATGCAGCAATCTGTCCATTATACTTTAAAGTGTATATTCCATCTTTAAAAGTCAATTCATAACTTTCAGAATCATTTACTGCTAACCATTTTGTGTTATTGACATCTGAAAGAACCTTATCCATTAGGGGCTCTTCTTCTGAACATGCTGCTGTCAAAAATAATGCTATTGCTATACAAAGCAAAATAAATGGGTTAAATACTTTTTTCATATAACTATTATTTGATGTTAAACATAAAAAGCGTGAGCAAATACTATGCTACGCTGATAGGTATCGCCAAACACCTCACTCCCATAACAAGTATGCCCACGCATATCGTGAGCATTTACTTATTGTTATTGGGGAGTGTTGATATAATTTGGCGATTTTTCAGCTCCCAAACAAAAGCAAACGCTAAAGTTTAATAGTATGTCTTTTGTGATATTATTTCATATCGTTACAAAGGTACATTATTTATCTTAATAATTGTATAATATAATAGATGTTTTTCAAACAAATAAAAATATTTATTTATACTGCTTACGCGCCTGTGTTGAAGTGTTTGTTATTTTTGTTAGAATGTTGTAAATAACCAATTTAATAGCATCTATTCTTTTAGTGTAGTCTTTTCTTATATGTACTCCCAATTTATAACATTCTATCTTTGGTAATTGTGCATTTTGAGGAGGTATCTCTAAATCATTAACATATACTTTTACTTTGCTATGTTTATTTCTTTGATAACTAAACTTATTATTATCGCGGTATGGAGTTATCTTAATATTGCTATAAGTTTCAGCCTCAGCAAATCTAAGAATAATTGACTGAAACATTGCGCTTGTGTAAGGGAAGCATAATATGTAAATGTTGTCGTTATCATTATCTATTAACTCAATATGCCAGTATTTAAATGTTCCACTTTTGAAATGTCTGTAGTCTGCATAGATATTATTTAATCTTCCGCTGACACTCTCAAATAACAAGGTTTCATCTTTAAAGATACTGTTGCATATAAACATACCATTTTCAATTTTTAATAATATCGGGTTGTTCCATTTAGTGTAAAATTCTGGTTCTAACATTGTGTCAATTTTATTTGTTGTTACAATTCTAAAAAAATAAAAATGCTTTTATTATCTGCATAAGTCTATATGAAATACAAGGTGGTGGTATCATATACTCCCCCTTTATAGTTGTATGGCTAAAGAAATAATAATTCCCCTGCAATAATTAAACTTACAGGAGAATTTAGTCGATATGGCAGTATAACTTGCAAATATGTAATCAGTTACTTGTTTAGTAATCTTATACATCTTAATATAGAGTAACTTTATAGTTATCGGTAATATTTGACAGCTTCATTTACTTTTCTGTTTAGCTCTAATATTGCCTCGTTTGGAATGGTTAGACCTTCTTTATTATTACTAATATCTTTTATAGCTTTTCTTAAATCAAAAGCTTGCTTTTTTGATAACTCACCGCGTTTTTGTGCTTCATTTATTTGTCTTATCATCTGTAATTGTCCTCCTGCTTGCTCAATCAGAGAAAGTACTCCCATTTTGTAAAGTTGTTGTTTGGTTTTCATTCCTTTAAAGTTTAGTGAAACATCATTTATTTTGTTGATAGCGTTGTAAGTATCTTTCCATTTGCTTAGTAAGTTGATATAAAAATCCTCATCATAAAGCATTGCTCCTGTAATCTCGTTTACTTTAAGCCGTGATGCAATTCTTTTTGTATATCGCTGTTCATATCTTAATACATTCCTGCAATTATACATATCTGGAATTTCTTCATTGTGACTTTTAAGCTCTCTGATTTTATCATAAAAACATAGGCATGCATCTGTTTGAGAATAGTATATACCATTTGGCTCTTCTAAGCGTTTGAAGTGTTTTAGTTCTCCCAAATGGCTTAAATATACTTCTATCGGATGCTTTGTTATAAAATTTTGAGCTATATCCATACGTGTAATATGAGCCTTGTTTATTGGAATATGTAATGTATCAGACAGTTTCTCTATTGCTCTTTTAGTATCGCTTCTTCCCATAGTTTGAATGTTATCTCCTAAAAACCATTTACACAGACTCCCATCTTTTATTTTTATCTGAAATCTATTAAGGCTTATTTTCAGACCTTTTAATTCTCCTGTTATATAAACCTCATCTGAATTATAATAGTGTTCACCTACATTATCCAGATATTGAGGTATCTCGTTTAGAAAGTCAATACCTGTAGCTTCACTATTTTGTAATCTAAAATGAATACTATCGTACATAGTTACTGATTTGGTAACAGAATACAACTTAATATGGAGTAAAACCTTATTGGTGGTTTGTTACCAATTCTGTAGCTTGCTTTCTCAAAGAATTCATTTCTTCTTCTAATTCTCCATCAGAATACAAGTTACATAGAGCGTTACATTCATTTGATTTGCCACGTGCAATGAAAACTTCTACAAAGGATTTTTCTTGTATAGTGGAATTTATTTCTTTTACATTATAAATGAATAGTAGAGCATCTGTAGTACCTTTAACATCACCATAAGCAAACCAATAATCACCTTCATTCTGCCAATTATAAATGCTACTTAAATTCCCATTTTTAATAGTAATACATCTGTCTGCTTTACGTTTTCTGTTTGTATTCATGTGATTGTCTGGAGCTACCCAATATATTATCAGGTCTCCAATTTCTATAGCATCTCTTTTCTCGCTCCCCTTTTGCTCCTTTGTAGCTCTTTTATTTTCAAACTCTGGATAACCTTCTGTTGATGCTGTGCAATCCATTCTGTGTTTAGCTATTTTAGCCACACGTTCAAATTTATAATAATCAGTGAGTATCATTTTATACCCCCTTTCTTCATGCAGTAAGCCTGTGCTTGTTGCCTTATTTCATTATGTGTTAAAATACGATTGCTTTGTAGCCATGCTTCTAACTCTAATCTGTTGAAATAGCACATCTTACCCAATGGCTTGAAATGGGGTATAAGTTGTTTCATAGTTAGCTTATATAGGTAGCTCTTAGAAATACCCATATATTTTGCTGCCTCATCACTTGTTAGCACTTCTTTTGTGCAGAAAATTGTATTTGCCGTTACTAAGTCGGCTACCTTTTTTACCTCTTCGTACATCTTTTTATTTTTTAAATTATACATTAAGAGGTCATGCGCATATCCTCTGCTCTCATTTTGAAAGCAAGAGCAAAGTTAGATACTAAAGGAAGGCTATGAAATGTAGTTTTTGTTCCTTCTTTAATTCTACATCTTTTTTAGTCTTTCAATAATATCAGCTATATATTGTGATTCAGAGGTTGTTCCGCCAAAGTCTTTAGCGTTTTTAATTGATTTTGCAAGGTCTATAGCTTTTATAGGATTCCCGTTTCTGCTTGTGAATAGTGAAAACTTCTCTATTAAATGTTGCCAGTTCTTGCAGATGTAATTGTTATCACTAAGAGCCTTGAATATAGCTGATAATTCTCGGATGTTCTTGACAGGATATAATGTTTTATAGCGTTCGCCATTTAAAAGTTCAGTAAATTGTTCTTCACTTATTGGATAAATTAGGGTGTTATTAAAGAATGAATGTAATATGCTTATTTGTTCTTTATTTAATTTTATCTGAAAAGGATTTATTTCTTTCCCAGCTATTAACTTTATGATTCTGTCTGGTCTGATTCCTGTCGTTGTGAATAATTCCCACATTGTATAAAGTAGCTCGTTGTTTTTAAAATCGTTATACCTTTTAATGGCTTCCTTATTCTTCTGGAGGAACTCTTCTCTTGCTTTTGGGTCATAAGTAATTCTTTTTATTAGTGGTTCTTCCTCTGTGAATTTATCTCTGTATTTCTCAGGATGTAATTTTATGTCTTCTACAATAGATTTCTTAACTGTATATTTTTTATCGTTTTTAGGGGGTCTGCTCATAATAATATTATAATTTTAATTCAGGTAAACTGTTAATTGCTGCTTGTTTAAGACTATCTACAGCCCTTGTGTATTTTTCTGTGTGCTGTATGCTGCTGTGTCCTAAAAGACTTGCTACGGTCTTTATGTTAGCTCCATTATTTAGTATATTTACGGCAAATGAATGTCTTCCACAGTGCCATGTTATATGTTTTGTAATACCTGCTTTTGCAGTCCAATGTCTTAATGCTTTCAAACACATTTCTTGGCTCGGTAATTTGAAAATCTTTTCTTCTGGATTATCTGTTGAGGCTGTCCCGATTAATGAAAGTAAGCCATCATTTAGAGGTATAGATACATAGCTTTTACTGCTGTGCCCTTGTGTCTTTTTCTGATTGAATGTTAATACTTTGTTTGAATAGTCCACATTTGAGAATTTCAGTTCCTTTATATCACAAAATCTTATTCCTGTGTATAGAGTGAAAATAAATGCTCGTCTTGTTTCTGGGTTCTGTCCGTGATATGTGGTGTTTATAAGTTGTTGCATTTCTTCTATTGAAAGTATATCTTTCTTTAGTGCCTCCTCATCAGACTTACAAACAATATCTTCACAGGGATTTTTTCTTAGTATATCTTTCTTTACTGCTGCCTTTACTATCTTTTTCCATCGTTTCCAATGAGTTAATGCTCCCTCTCCTTTACTTATACTTTGCAGATATTCTACAAACTTTTCCATCATTTCAGGCGTTATCTTTTCAGGAGAAATGTTATTCTTGTACAGTGGATATTCTAAAGCTATGAAATCAGCAAATCGTTTTTGAGCCGCTTTAATCATACGTTTATCACCTTTTGTGTATTCATCATAATACGTCTGTATGAAATCAAAGAAATTTATTTCCTTAGCTTTAAGTCTGTAACCTAATTTCCCCTCTTTTAATTCTTGTTCTCTCTCAAACCTAATTTCTATTGCTTTGTCTAATATTTCTTTATTTCTGTCTTTCTCAATGCCTTTAGGATTTTTGACTAAATACAGATTTAGATTTTCTTTTTTCCTCTCATGTTTTATATGGTATTTGGGCTTACCTTTCATTTTACCCTCGGTGTAATATACTTGTTTACCCTCCTCGTCTAATACAGGTATTTCTTTTCTGCCTAAATAATAATTAAGATATAGGCTTATTCTACCGTCTTTCATTACGGTTTGCTCTAATTTGGGGTTTTCTTTGGTCTTATTTTCTAACTTTGCCATACTACTACTTGTTTATTTTCCTTTTAATTCCTTTGTTTGCAAATATAAGAATATATTTGTATAAAGGTGTACAAATAGTGTACTAATTAGTAAAATAAGGTCTTGTTTGTGCAAGAAAAAGAAAATTAAAGCAGTCTAAACCGTTGATAATCAATTCTTATTACTTCCTTTGTTTTCTTTTGCTGTATGGGTTGTGTACCCGCTTCGAGTACAGATATTATCGTTAAAGCTCTTGTAAATTAATGTTTTACAAGGGCTTTTCTTTTTTTGAGCTATTCTAAAATTGCTTTGGCTATATTCAATAAGTGGGTTTGGGAATCAACGTAAAAACGGATCAACGTAAAAATCTGAGGGATTTGTTGATGAAGCATAAATTCTGGAGCTCCGAGTTAAACCGAAAGTTAAACCAAGATTTGACTTTTCTTTGCTTTTAGTACGCGTTATAACTGATATTGAATTGAGACTAAAATTTCTCTTGGTCGCATTTTGATCCATGAAGTATATTGTTGGATGGTCGAATAAGTTGTATACCGGTATTCCTTCTGATTGAACAAGTTGCATAGGCTCATGGAAAACCGCCATTTATCCTTAATATATGAGGCTTCGGCGTCGGCAAGCCATACATGTTGGTGATTGTTTTTGTCGAGCTGGTTATAGTAATGTTCACCAATCAGACGGACTAGGAAGGTACGGTTCCCTATTTCAAGGTTGATTTTTTGACGGATATCCCATAGAGCAGGCAGACTGTTTCCTTCTCCGATGCGGGAACGATTGCAGGTAAGGGTTGCCAGGTACGTAGCATTGAACCAAGAGAGAGGCGACCAATCGATTTTTGGGGTGAGAGTAAGTTGGGTGTAGCGGTAGTTTTGGACCGAGCCCTGTCCGGCTTTTTTTCCTTCACTGTAAAGGAGTTGGGTTTCCAGTGAGGTCTTCAGATTCCAGTCGTAGAAACCTTTTGAGAGCAGACTGGTGAGGCTGTAGCTGCGATTACGATTAGATATCTCCCAAGTTGTAAGAGTGAAGATGCTGTCTTGGTATTCTGAATGAACTAACTGTGGGTTCTTCCGGTTCCAGTAGCTTCCTGAAAGTGACCAGAAAAATTCATGGACAGTCCGTTTGTAAGTCAAGTAAAAGGAGTAAAGCTGATTCTGTAACTCTGGAACACGGGGTGAAAAGGAAACCATGGTCCGGTAGTTCTGCCAATAGGAATACGGGTAGTATGCGGTGACTTCTTCGTTCTTTTGTTGGAATTGGGCGCGGGCGGTCAACTTCCAGCGTGGGCTGAACTGCCAATATAGTGAGGCCGTCGGACTGATTCGTAGGTCTGTATATTGTGGATTGGTTTTCCTTAGATAAGCCGCATCGGCAGATACGGTCAGACGGAAGGCGTTTCGTTCCCACATCCACATCGGGATGGCATAGAACTTGAATTGAGGACTGGAGAAATTAGCTGTCTGGTGCAGAAACAACCATTCTCCTTGGACGCCTCCGGTAATTCCAACAGTCATTCCGTTCTTTTTCCATTGGTAATAACCTTGGTTGTCCATATAGGCCTGCTGGAGTCCGAACGACTGATTGACTTGTGCAAATTGAAGTGTGGTAGGCTGGTAGGTATAGCGGAAGAAAGAGCGAAAGCCAGAAGTGGTGTGCTCGCGGGTAGTCAAGAGATTCATTTGGTTAGTCAGCTGAAGCCTGTTCGTTTGCAGGTGCTGGTTGAGTTCCCTGCTGCCGTGTAGGTTTTCCTGACTGCGACTCCAAGCTCCTTGGGCTTCCAGTAGATTACGGAAGAAAGACCGTGTGCCGTTCCGTTCGTAGTTGTAGGTGGCTTGCGCCTGATGCGTGTACAGACTGTAATTTTGTGCTTGTGCGATATGGATGGTATCGGTAGGATAGTAGTAAATTTCCTGGGTTCCTTGGTTACGGTGTTGTTCATCGTACAAGTAGTGGAAGGTGAAACGGGACTGTTGTTCCTCGTTTTTTCGGTAAAGACGATTCACTGATGCCAGATGGGTGGTATTGTCCATCAACCGTTGTTTCTCCAAAGGAAAGGAAAAGGTGGGCTGGTCGATAAAAGTCGGGACATCGGCAGAGGTAATAAAGTTTTGGTTGTCGGAAGCTAGCTGTTGCAGTTCGGTGGAAAGGTCTTTTCCTGTATGATCGGCCTTATACGAATAGATTCCTTGCCGTTCACGAGCCAGCTGTAAGGCATTGAACTTTCCATTATACAGCATTTGGTCGCCATATCCACCCGCTGCTTGCAAGGTAAGCAGCCAGCGGGAACGGACTTCCGGTTTTAGGGTCAGATTCAATGCTACTTTGTCACTCGGTATTTTATTGCGTAAGGAACGGATGGGCTGGAAGTGCTCGATTACTTCGGCCTTTTCCACTGCATCTGCTTTGAGATTCTCAGTGATTTGGTTGTATCGGCCTCCCGACACATCCATTCCTTCCACGGTAAACTGACTGATAGCTTTCCCGTTGTATCGGATTTCTCCACTTTGTTCGTTTACGTCAATTCCCGGTAGTTTTTTCAATGCCTCCTTGATGTTCTGCTCTTTTCCGGAGGTGAAACGGGACAGGTCGTATTTCACGGTATCCTGTCGTCCGTAGATACGTCCTCCCTTGATTTCTACTTCTTTCAAGGAGATGGCTTCCGGTTTCAGCTGGAAGGTTATTTCTTTTCCCTTCTGTGCGGGCCGGCTTTCTTTCTGGTATCCCAAGTAGGTGACATGTACCGTCCATGCAGCGTCTTCGGATACGGAAAACGAGAAACATCCTTTAGGGTCGGTCAAAGCATACTTGTAGACGGTGCTACTTGAGTTGCGGGTGAGGGTGACCGCAGCTCTTTCCAACGGTTGGTGCGTTTCATTGTCAATGACTTTCCCTTTGATCAGGGATTGCGCTTGCATCTGACAGGTGGAAAGCAGGAAGAAGAGAAAAATCAAGGATTTCATACAGCAGGGGGATTATTCAGACAGTTCAATAGGGTTATAAGGTATGGAGAATGATTTCATCGGGTTCCCGTGTTCGTCGGTCACACTGACCTTTACATTGGGTGCAGTCGAAGCGATGAAACTCATCGGGTCTTTGGCCATCCGTTCGTACATCTTGTTTAAGTTGGAGCGGGAAACCTTTTCCCTCCCTTTGAGATTGATCAGGATGGGTTTCGGAGTTTTGCATTGTTCTATTCCGGTACAGCTGAACGTATAATGCTTTTTGTCATCTTCTGCTTTGATAATCAGTCCCGGCAATCCGTACAGTTTCCAGGGCCCTTCTGAGATGGGAATTTCCATCGTGTACCAGGCAGTATAATTTCTGCCTTTAAAGCGGCAGGTAGCCTTTTGGCAGGAATAAGAAAGAATAGTGGCCGTATCAGGGAGAACCGTCCATTCCGGCATTTCCTCTTTCTCCTCACACAAGAAATTGGTGGTTGCCAGACGGTCGAGCGTGGTGACTTTGCCTGCTGGGTAATGTTTGAATATTTGGTAAGAGATTCGAGAGTCCCCAATCGCAGCGGCGTGTTGTAACATGGTTTCCTTCGATGCTCCTGCCTGGGCGTCGGCAATCAACAACGAGTCACGTACATAAAAGTTATAACTGTAGCATTTGCTGTACTGTTTGCCGATTTCCAGCATCAGGGTTTCTCGGCCGGGTTTGGCGTCTTCCGAAACCGTGTCTTGCAGATAGGTCATCTCATATTGCACCTTGATGCGTTGGGTATCAATGGAGTCTTGGTTAAAGATGGAACTTGTATCTACCACAAAGAGTTGTGCATGTGAAGAGAGCGCAGTGTACAGGCAGCCTAAAAGGCTGAGTGTAAGAAATAATTTTTTGTTCATATTCCCGTAATTTAAAGTTTTCTGATGCGGCAAAGGTAAACGGTGGTGCGGCGAGTAATGGAAAAAAGTTATTACTGAAATATTATCCTCTTCAAATTGGGAGGATGGACATACCTTGTAAATCGCATAAGGTTTTTATTTTTGTGGAAAAGAATTTGAAAGATGGGAAAACAAATCAAGCTGGTGTGGATATTGACAATCGTAACCGCTTTGCTGGTGATTGGCGGGCAGGTGTATTGGTTGTACCAACAATATACCTATACGGCGTTGGCCTATATGGCCCGGTTGAATGATACCCTGCTGGTACTTCAGGATAAGAATTTTACGTTGGCACTGGATGCCAACCATACCATCAAGATGGTGGACGCGAACCGGGCAACGAAAGATTCTGATTTGGTCAAGCTGGGATATTCCCTGAAAATGAATTTTGAGGAAGGGAAGGCTGAATCGTATGTCAGATTTTCTAAATTATATGATGCGGATTCGTTGGGGAATTTGCATCTGGTAGACTCATTTAATGTCACCGGTTTGTCTCTTGACGAAGTTGTGAATGCAAGCTTGCATTACACAAAGTATGCAGACCGACCGTTTGATTTGCAGGCGTTAGATTCGCTCTTCACCAGCCACCACATTCATGCGACGGATTGGCAGCTGGTCAAACTTGATTCCTTTCTTTGGCAGGGGACGTATGTGGTGGAGAAATCATGCATGAGGTATCGCATGAAATTTATTTACCCCTACAATCCTTTTGTCCGCGATGCGGTGACGGGCTATGTCGACCTGCCGACAAATCCGTTGTTGAAAGAGATGGGGTGGCAGCTGGTCGGTTCGCTGATACTGATTCTGTTATTGATTTTCTGTCTGATTTATCAGGTACGGACCATCTTGAAACAATACAAGCTGGATGAGCTGAGGAAAGGTTTTGTCAATACGATGATTCACGAACTGAAACGTCCGGTGCAGACCTTGAAGATGTGTGTGGCGTTCTTGAACAACAAGCGGATGCGGAAAGATGAGCAGATGATGGATGAGGTGGTGAAAGACTCCATGTTCGAACTCGATAATCTTTCGGCTTATCTGGTGAAGGTACGCGAAATGACACGGGCGGATGATGAACAGACTCCGCTCTCGGTGCGTTTGTTCAATTTGACCGAGACCTTGGAGAAATTGTTGAGGCTGACCGTAATTCCGGCTGACAAGCATGTACGTTTTGAAACCCGGCTCACTCCTAATCCGTTGTGGGTAACTGCCGATTCCGTACATCTCACAAATAGCATCAGTAACTTGGTGGAAAATGCCATAAAGTACTCGGGTAATGAGGTGTGTATTCGTATCAGTGCGTCGCTGGCAGAAGGGAAACTGGTGATACGGGTAGCCGACAATGGTTTCGGCATTTCCTCCCAAGACCAGTTGCACATTTTCGATAAGTTCTACCGTTCGGAGCAGATGGTCGGCCGCGGTTTACCGGGGATTGGCCTGGGACTGAGTTATGTAAAGCTGATGGTGGAAGCCCATGGAGGAACTGTGGGTGTAGAAAGTATATTGGGTAAAGGTTCCGTTTTTACCCTCGAAATTCCTCAATCAAAATGACGATACGATGTATGAAACATTTGAAGATTCTTTTTGCAGACGACGATTTGAAATATGCCCTGATTCTGAAACGTTTTCTGGAAGCCGAGGGATATGAGGTGTTCTATGCCGGCAACGGACGGATTGCTTTGGAGCAGTATCCCGAAGTGAAGCCCGACCTGGTGTTGCTGGATATCAATATGCCCGAGGTGAATGGATATGAGGTGGCCCGGCTGATTCGGGAGCATGACCGGCATGTGTTGATTTTCTTCCTGACCGACCGTTCCGACAAGACAGATCGTCTGGAAGGTTTTAAGGTGCGGGCCAATGATTATCTGGCCAAACCTTTCTACCCGGAGGAACTGATTGCCCGGATTCAGGAGCGTTTCGGAGAGGTGGAAGATACGGTAGCTAAGGAAGTCTATCCGTTGGGGCATACCACTTTTGATTACACGAACAATGAATTACGTACCCAAGCCAACAAGGTGATGATTACTTCCCGTCAGGCAGAAATCCTCCGTATGCTGATTAAGAACCGGGACTCTGTGGTGAGCAGGGAGCAGTTGCTGGAGCACGTCTGGGGAGACACTTCGTATGCGAACTCTTTGGCTTTGAATGTGCAGATTACATATCTGCGCAAGGCGTTGAAGGGAGATTCATCGGTCAAGATCGAATCTGTGATGAAAAAAGGCTATGTGCTGCGAGGATAGGTTGAAGGGGTTGGGGATAAACACAAAAAAAACCCGTAGGAGGCCTCCGCATTTGCGGAAACCTCCTACGGGGTTGCTTATATCTTATCAGCTGGCAGCGCGCAGCTGGTTGAACAAATCTTTCTGTTTTTCGGTCAATGAAGTCGGTATCTTCACGTTGTACGTTACAATCATGTCGCCAAACTGACCGGGTTGTTTGTAGACCGGGAATCCTTTGCCCCTCAGACGTACCTGCGTACCGTTCTGCGTGCCCGGTTTCACTTTCAACCGAACCATACCGTCCATGGTTCTTACCTGTACTTCTCCACCCAGTACGGCGGTGTACAAGTCGACATTCACGTGGGTATAAAGGTCATCGCCTTCCCGTTCAAAAGTAGCATCCTTGTCAATCACGAAAGTGATGTACAAGTCACCGTTTTCAGCTCCGTTCATGCCCTTCTCTCCGTAGCCTTTCAGCCGGATGGTCTGCCCGTCGGCTACTCCCGCCGGGACGGTGATACGGATGTTCTCACCGTTGACGCTGAACGTCTGCTTGTGGGTGACGTATGCTTCACTGAGTGACAGATGCATCTGGGCCTCTATGTCGCCACCCTTGGCCCGCATGCTGTATCCTCCACGGCCACCGCTTCTGTGTCCGAAGAGTTGTTCGAAGAAGTCTGAGAAACCGCTTGCGCCTGCTCCTCCGAATCCTCCGCTGAACTCGTCGCCATTCATGGAGTACCAGTAGCCTGAGCCACCGTTCTCCTGCTGGGCCCGACTGTATGCTTCACGTTCCTGCTTGAATTCATCAGCGTGTTTCCAGTGTTCCCCATATTCATCGTATTTCTTTCGCTTTTCCGGATCGCTCAATACTTCATGGGCTTCATTCACCTGCTGGAACTTTCCTTCCGCCGATGGGTCATCCTTGTTCAGGTCAGGATGGTATTTCTTTGCCAGCTTCCGGTAGGCCTGCTTGATTTCATCCTGTGTGGCATTACGGTCAACACCCAATATTTTATAGTAATCAATAAATGCCATATATCAATCGTTTTTAGTGGGTTCCAGAATAAAAAACTCTCGCCCGCAGGGAAGTGCAGACGAGAGTTTTTCAATTAATTGTTATGATTAATGTATCTCAATCACACGGTTTACTTTTGCTTTTTCTTCTTCAGAATACTTCGGCAAATCAATTGTCAATACACCATCTGCCACGTTTGCACTGATTTTGTCTTTATCTACATTGTCAGGCAAATAGAGTGACTGTTGGAATTTTGAGTAAGAGAACTCGCGACGCAAGTACTTCTTGTTTTCTTTGTCCTTTTCGTTGTTTTCGCTCTTCTTTTCCATGGAAATAACCAGTTCGTTGTCTTCACCCAGATGGATGTTGAAATCGTTCTTCGTCATTCCCGGAACTGCAACTTCTACCTTGTAGTCTTTGTCGCTTTCCACTACATTGATTGCAGGGGCAGTAGCGTTAGCTTTTACCATCCAATCGTTATCAAAGAAATCATTAAAGATACTTGGTAACCAGTTCTGATTGTAATATTTTCTAGTCGGCATCATAGTTGTAATCTCCTATATTTTATTTTTTTATTATCAATTTGTTTCTGAACCCGAACTCCTTGAGGTCTTTCAACTTCTTGAAGTTCAAGTTCACTTCTCTATTTGCAAAGGCTGTGCCACAAACGGGTGCCATAGCTGCCTTTTTTGTGAATATTTTTGATAACTTCCTTATTATAAGATGGTTACATTCTCCGCTTCGCTTGCTGGGAATTATGACTTTTGTGTACCGTGTAGAAAATAGTAACAAATTGTCACCTGTAAATAGATGAATACCGACAAAAAGTCCATTTTGTTGACATATTGTCATGTATATCGCCGCAGACGTGGCAAAACTTGGATTCGATGAAAGCTGATGTGTGCCGGTGGCATGCGACAGGCCATTGAGACCGATGTACAGCCGTTTTCCGGCTTTTGCGGTGCAAGGAATAGGGATATTTCCCGGAAATGGCAGGATGCTTTCAGAGAAACGTCCGGTAGATTTTTACGTTTCCTAGTTTGAAAACGTTCGTTTTCCGCGGCTGAACCGTATGTTTTTCAGTAGTGAAACCTAGGTTTCCCAGGTGGGAAACGTAGACAATGCCGGAAAGAAAGCCTTTCTTCGTCGGGACGTTTTTGGCTTTGCGTGTAAGTGATTCCCATGCGGTCGTCTGCCTTCGTCAGTTTCACGTTGAGGTCGTTTTGGGGACGACTTTGCTTGTATGATGGGAGCCTTGTATTTAAGGTACAAAAGAGCTTGCTTAGCAGCAGCCCTTTTTCTTGCAGATAGGTTGTCCGAAGAAGTCGGTAAACATCTTCTGAGCCAGTGCCCAGTTTTCCTTGTGGATGCAATACTTTACCTTGGGTGGCTCGATTTCGCCTTGAATCAGTCCGGCTTCTTTCAGTTCTTTCAAGTGCTGCGAAACCGTGGCCTTGGCTATCGGCAGTTCATCGTGGATGTCGCCGAAGAAACAGCTCTCCTGTTGTATCAGGAATTGCAGGATGGCCATGCGGGCAGGATGGCCCATTGCTTTGGCAAACCGGGCTATCCGTTCTTGCTCTTCTGTGTATTTTTTATCGGTCATAAGCTTTTTCTCTATTTATTGTTCGCTAAAATACGAATAATAAGATAGACAGGCAATAAAAGGAACGTTTTTTAACAAGATAAAATATTTTGTCCGTTTTATAAGAAAAATTTGTCAAATTGTCTTATCTTTGCATCGGAATGGTTCCGAGTGTCTGTTCAGGCCCTCGGATGAAAAGGGAATCAGGTGCAAGTCCTGAACAGTCCCGCTGCTGTAAGCTCCATTCAACCTGCTGGAAAAGACTCATGCCACTGATGACTGAACACAATCGGGAAGGCTCCAGGAGGGGAGTAAGTCAGAAGACCTGCCATCATACATGTTAACCACGCTCGTGGGATTAGGTGGTTAAAACGATTTGGATTTTCAATTAGTACGGAAAAAAGTATGGGTAGACGGAAGTTTCTGTCTGTCATGCTGGGGGGGATTCTATGCCTTGGGAATACTGTGACTCTTCGTGCGCAGAGCAGGCTCGACAGCTTGCAGCACTTGGACGAAGTGGTGGTCACGGTACGTGCGTTGCCCAAGGAAGTGATACCCGTGCAGCAACTGGCGGGTGAACAGCTCAGTCGGTTGTCATCGCACAGCGTGGCAGATGCCCTGAGGTATTTCTCGGGTTTGCAGATAAAGGACTATGGCGGCGTGGGCGGTCTGAAGACGGTCAACATCCGGAGCATGGGTACGAACCATGTGGGGGTGTTCTACGACGGTGTGGAGCTGGGGAATGCCCAGAACGGGACGGTCGATTTGGGACGTTTCTCGCTCGACAACATGGAGTCTGTCACCTTGTACAACGGACAGAAGAGTGCCATTTTCCAGCCGGCCAAGGATTTCGGTTCGGCAGGTTCCATTTATTTGCAGTCTCGGGTGCCTGTGTTTTCCGGAAAAGAATTGCAGCATGTCAAGGCGACTTTCAAGACGGGTTCGTTCGGGCTGGCCAATCCTTCCTTGTTGTGGGAGCGGAAGCTGACGGAGCAAGTGAGCACGTCGTGGAGTGCGGAATACTTGTACACCACGGGAAAATACAAATTTTCCTACCGCAAGCAGGACGGGTATGACACCACTGCCGTGCGGCAGAACGGTGATGTGAATGCGTTGCGGGTGGAAGGAGGCTTTTACGGAAAGCTGCCGCGGGGCTATTGGCGGGCGAAGTCGTACCTGTATCGTTCGGAACGGGGATATCCGGGAGCGATTGTCCGCAACAAGTTCTCGCACGAGGACCGGCAGTGGGATACGAATTTCTTTACACAGGTGGCGTTCAAGAAGGATGTGGCCGACTGGTACAGCCTGATGGCGCACGTGAAATATGCGTATGATTACTTGCATTACCTGGCCGACCCGCACAAGGACGAGTCGCTGATGTATACCAACAATCATTATTACCAGCAGGAGGGGTATGCCTCTTTGGCCAACCGCTGGGCGCTGACCCCTTTCTGGGAGGTCAGTCTGTCGGCGGATTACCAGTTCAATCTGTTGAATGCCGACCTGACGGATTTTGCCTATCCTCGCCGGCATACGGAAATGGTGGCTGTGGCTTCGGCCTTGGATTATCACGGACTCAAGTTGCAGGGCAGTCTGTTGGGCACGTTTGTGCAGGAGCGGGTGGAGGGCTCCGGAAGGGCGGCTCCCCACAAGCGGGAGTGGACACCTGCGCTGATTGCTTCCTATCGGCCTTTTCAGAAGGAAGATTTTCACCTGCGGGCTTTTTACAAGCGGATTTTCCGGATGCCTACGCTGAATGATTTGTATTATACCTTTATCGGCAACGTGGACTTGAAGCCGGAGTTCACGAACCAGTTTAATGTGGGGTTCACTTACGGCAAGTCGTGGACCGGCAGCTGGCTGCGTCACCTGGAACTGCAGGTGGATGCGTATTACAATGAGGTGGAGAACAAGATTGTGGCTACTCCGACTTCCAACTTCTTCCGTTGGACGATGGTGAATCTGGGACGGGTGGAAATCCGGGGTGTGGATGCGGCGTTGCAGAGTGTGTGGCAGTACGCTCGACATACGATGCTGACGGCCCGGGTGAACTATACTTACCAGAAGGCACAGGATTTTACCGACCCTACGGCGGAGTTTTACGGGGGACAGATTCCCTATATCCCCTGGCACAGCGGTTCGGCGGTGCTTAATCTCAACTGGAGAAAATGGGAAACCAACTATAGCTTTATTTATACCGGCGAGCGATACACCTCGCAAGCCAATATCCCGGTCAACTACCAGCAGCCGTGGTACACGAGTGACTTCTCGGTGGCCCGTCGGCTGGACTGGGGGCTGGGTGAGCTGAAGGTGACGCTGGAAGTGAACAACCTGTTCAACCAGCAGTATGAGGTGGTGACGTGTTATCCCATGCCGGGAATCAATTTCAAGTGTATCGTGCAATATAGCTTTTGAGACTTATGAAACGTAGATTTTTAAGATATCTGTGGGTGACGGTTTGTCTGTTCCTGTGTCTGGCTTGCCGGGAAGACCTTCCGGTGCTTCGTTCCGAAAGTGAGGCCGTCAGTCGTCCGGGCAGTCCGCATGAGATAAAGGGAATGTTTGTCCTGAACGAGGGCAACATGGGAAGCAACAAGTGTACCCTCGATTTTCTGGATTTCCGGAGCGGTTTCTACACCCGCAATATTTATCCGGAACGGAACCCGGAGGTAGTGAAGGAACTGGGCGATGTGGGCAACGACCTGCAGGTGTATGGCAACCGGCTGTATGCGGTCATCAACTGTTCGCACTATGTGGAGGTGATGGATGTGCGTACGGCACGGCACATCGGCAGTGTGAATGTCACCAACTGCCGCTACATCGTTTTTGCGGGCGACAAGGCTTACGTGAGTTCGTATGCCGGTCCGGTACAGATTGATTCCAATGCCCGTCCGGGAAAGATTGTGGAGTTTGATGTGAATACTCTGCAAATCACCCGGGAGGTGGTGGTGGGCTACCAGCCGGAGGAAATGGTCATCAAGGACGGGCTGCTGTATGTGGCCAATTCGGGAGGTTACCGTTTCCCTAATTACGACCGCACGGTGTCGGTGGTCGATTTGGGTACGTTCGAGGTGGTGAATACCATTGATGTGGCCATCAACCTGCATCGGATGAAGCTGGCGCCCGACGGACTGATTTACGTCAGTTCCCGTGGGGACTATTACGGCACGAAGTCGGACGTGTTTGTCATCGACCCGGAGGCACAGCGGGTGGTGGGCCGGTTGGGAGTGGCAGCCAGCGAGATGTGCATGGACGGCGACGAACTGTACCTGATTAGTGTGGAATGGAGCTATGTGTCGGGAAAAAATGAAATCCGGTACACGTTGTACGACACCCGAAAACGGGAGATTCTTCCCCGGAATTTCATCACGGACGGCACGGAGAAGGATATCAGCATTCCTTACGGGCTTGGGGTGAATCCGGAGACCAAGGAGATTTTCGTGTCGGATGCCACCAACTATGTGACTCCCGGTTATTTGTATTGTTTCTCTCCCGAAGGAAAGTTGAAATGGAAGGTGCGTACCGGGGATATTCCGGCGCATTTTGCCTTTACTTCGGCAGACTTCTATTAAGAATACGAAAAGGAAACCTTGTGATAATTATAAATAAAATATGAAGAAAAAAATCATTTGTCTGGCAGACCGTCTTCTGTGGATGATACTGCTATGCGGGGGCCTTTTTTCGGCTTGTCGCAGTGAGAAAGAGGACCCGGTGGAGAAAGAGCCGGAAGTGCCGGCTACTCCTTACATTACGAAGGTACTGGAGTTTGTGCCCTGTCCGGGGCAGTTTGTCAATGTGTTGCCAGAGTTTAAGGAGGGCGACACGCAGGAAACCATGAACCAGAAAGTGCTGGAACTTATCGGAAACAACAAACGAGGATTGGTTTCGCTGGGAGGCTTCGGCGGTTATGTGGTAGTCGGTTTCGACCATACCATCGAGAACAAGCCGGGCAGCCGGGATTTTCGGGTGTTGGGCAATGCCTTCAACGGCAATTCTTCGGCGGCTACCAGCGGTACGGCTAAAGGAGGAAGTTATGAGCCCGGTGTGATTCTGGTGGCCTACGACAAGAATGGCAACGGCAAGCCGGATGCCGACGAGTGGTACGAGATTCAGGGCAGTGCCCAGAAAGGAGAGATGGAACCGTGGTATACCGAAGCGAAGGCGGTAGGGAACGACCTGCATTGCTATTCCGATTACGAGATTACGTACTATAAGCCGAAAGCGGAGCCGAAGACGCAGGAAGAAGAGGCGCAATACATCCGCTGGACGGACAACAAGGGGGGCGAAGGGTATCTGCCCAAGAACGAGTATCATCGCCAGCCGTATTTCCCGCAGTGGATTCAGTCGGACAAGCTGACGTTCAAGGGAACTCGTCTGCCGCAGAACGGACTGAACCACGGAACGGAAGAAGCGCCTTATTTCGTGCTGTTCAGTTTTGCCTACGGTTATGCCGACAATGCCGTGAACGATACGGAGGGAGCCTGCATCGACATCGACTGGGCAGTGGATGCCCACGGGAAGGCGATGCATCTGCCGGGCGTGGATTTCGTGAAAATCTATACCGGAGTGCATCAGGTGAACGGCTGGCTGGGAGAGTGCTCTACGGAAGTGATGGGGGTGGAAGACTTGCATCTGCTGAAAAACTAATCAACTTAACATACATTCTATTTTAAACCTAAAGTAACATGAAACTAAAAGACTTATTTAATGTGAAGCATGTCGGTGCTGTGTTTTTACTAGCGGTGGCTTTGCTGGCAGGCAGTTGTAGTAAAGAGAAAGGGCCAGGAAATGGAGATACCCCTCCTTCTGGTTCGGCGGCTTCTTTTGAGTTGAAGACAGAATTGGAAGCCGATCGTCCGGTAATGCTGGCTCCAGGTGCAGAGTGCAAACTGGAATATGCGGCAGAGCATGTGAAATCGGTTGCCGTGGCAGACGTGCCGGAAGGCTGGACAGCCGAAGTGGATGAGAAGGCGGGCACTGTCACGGTGAAGGCTTCGGCTGAGGCGGTGCAGAAGGCAAAAATTACGCTGAAGGCGGTGGGCGAAGATGACAAGGAAGTAACGAAAGCGGTGGAATTTTATTGCCTGAATTCGTTTTCCGACCCCAAAGGAGTTTTTGTGCTGAGCGAAGGAAACATGACGACCGAGAATGGTTCGCTCACTTACATCACCCCCGAAGGGTATGTGGTAGGAGATGCGTATAAGGCGGTCAACGGTACGGAACTGGGAAATGTGGCACAGGATATGGCTTTTCACGACGGTAAGATTTATGTCATCACGCAGAACGGTAATGAGAATCCTGTCGGTACGAAATTTGAAAACGACGGCATGCTGATTGTGATGGATGCCAAGACCTTGAAGAAAGAGAAGGCATTGAGCAAGGCGGATTTGCCCGGCATTGACTGGCCCACGCACATTGCCGTGCTGGATGAGGCGCATGTGTATCTGCGTGACAACACGGGAGTGTATTGCCTGAACCTGAAAACCAAGGAAATGAAGCTGGTGAAGGGAACGGAAAAAGCGCCGAAGAGCCAGTTCGTAGTGATGAACGGAAAAGTCTATACGTACAGAACGGGAAAAATTGGAGGAATTATCGAGATTTCTCCCGACCAGGAAGAGGCACGTAAGATTAATTTCCCCTATACACTCTCTCCTCAGATTAACGAGACACTGGGGGTGAAAGCGGCAGGCAACGGTGAACTGTGGGTGATGGGATTCGGCTTGGGCAAGTCTTCCATCAACAGGTTTAATCTTTCCACCCGGAAGATGATTCAGCGGCAAATCAGTATCAAGCCTTACGTGGGTTCTTCGGGGGTCTCTTTTGCGGTCAAGGGCAATGATATTTATTATGCCGACCGTACCACCGTATACCGGTTGCCTTTTGATGACAGTCCGCAGTTGAATGCGGCATCCGGGCTGGAGGCGGAAGAACAGGTTTGTGACCTGAACGCCCTGGATGACGATGCGGTCATGCTGTACAATGGACTGGCGGTACATCCTGTGACCGGGCATGTGTATGCCAATACCATCAAGGGGTACGCGCAGTTCACCAGAAACCAGATTTGGGATTTTGATTTTGCAGCCAGTAAAGAAGCTCCGGCAGCCAAATATGAGAATTATACGCATTTCCCGGCAGGTTTCTTCTTTGTGCCGAATAATAACTGATGAAAGGATGAAAAGATGAGAAAACAAATTTTTTATATCGTATGGATGTCCTGTGTGGGCATGGGTATGCTTCCCGGGTGTAAGGAAGAACAGAAATTGGAACAGCCACCGGCCGAGACTCCTTCTGAGGGTACGGGAGAAATTGTGTATTTGGATGGGTATGCCCGTCCGGACGGCGTTTTGATTCTGAACCAGGGGGCACGTGCCATTGAAAACAGTTCCATTACTTATCTGGCTCCCGATGGCACGGTGGAAGAAGGAGTGTACCGCAAGGTGAACGGGACGGCGCTGGGTAACGAAGTACAGGATATGTGGATGTATAATGGCAAACTTTACATTCTTAGTGACGGGATGTATGCCCCCAATGGAGAAGAAGGCGATGGAGTGTTGGTTGTGGCAGATGCTGTGACCTTGAAACGTGAGAAAGCTTACAAACTGGATGATCTGAAGTTCAAGCGCCCGGAAGGAAGCAAGGACGAGGATGAGTTAATCAGTTTGTCTATCCCTTTTGAAAATATTGCGGTATTGGATGAAAAAAATATTTTTTTCTCGGAAGGGCAGGGATTCTTCCGCTTTGACAGCACGACCGGCGAAGTGAATGTGGTAGAAGGAGCGTTTCATTTCGGAAATCAAGGAAACACTGTTGAAAAGGTAGCCAGCACTCGTGGTATTCTTCGAGTTGGCGATTGCCTGTATTGCGGGGGAGGAGGCTTCTGGGAGTCTACCCGTCTGTTGGAAATTTCAAAAGGGATGAATAAGGTGAGCCGGGTGTTGCCCGATTTGAAAGGAGAATTTATCAGTGGGTTGTTCCAGACCGGTGAACGGGAAATTGTACTGGCGACTTGCGGTAGAAAAGGAGAGAAGAACAGTTATCTCCAGTTTGTCGACTTGGATGAGTGGAAGGTGACTAAGAGCAAAAAGATTTCGGAGGATATTTCTGCCGAGTTCTTCAACACTTCCGGGGTTACGCTGGCAGGAGATTATCTGTATTATGCGGCTGGAAGCACCACGATCAAACGCTTGTCTTTAAAGACTTGGAAGAGTGAAGAGTTTATCAATGTGTTGAATGATGCCCCCGAGGGAAAGTACCTGAACTGTAACGTGATTGCCGATCCTACCAACCAGTATGTGTATGTGGCGGTATCCAATGTATATCTAGAGAACGTGAGGCCCGATAAGAACTATTTGTTGGTGTACGACTGTAGTGGAAATACTCCTTCGCTGGTGCGGAAGATTGAAAACCAGACAAATTATCCGATAGGGATTTATCCTATGCGGAAATTCTATCACAAATAACACTTTTTCTTGGTAAGTGACTGCAGGCTTTTGGAGCAATCCGGAGCTTGCAGTTCTTTTTTGTCCGCTACTTTGAGGAAGAAGGGTTGGGAGTATGCCGCAGCTTGACGGCATGGGTGGCAAGTCGTTTCTCCAGCATATTGGCGGGAATGAGACGTTTCAGGGTATCCAGTACGGCATTGACCATCCGTTCGCGGATAAAATCTTCTTTTATCAGGATGGAAATGCGGCGTTGGGCCGGTGGGTTGAACTGAAGCGGCAGGATATGGCTCCGCTGTTTCTCTGTAAGCGATTGGAGGTGAAGTTCGGGAATGATGGTATATCCTCCGTTGCGGTCTACGATTTTAATCAGCGTCTCAATACTTCCGGCCTCGTAGATGTGATTGCCGATGTCTTTGTTCTGGCAGAAGTTCATACCACTGTGTGGCATGCAGTGTCCTTCTTTCAATATCCACATCTGTTCCGGAGGCAAGGTACCGTTGGCGAGGCAGTTCTTGACTTGGTCGCATTGTTCGGAAAGGTAGGCCACGAACTTTTCGGTGTAGACCGGTATTTCCAGAATGCGGGCATCTGGTTCCTCCGGGGAGGTGCTGAGGGCCATGTCCAGGTTGCCGTACTTGAGTTCCTGCAGCAATGCTTTTTTCTCTCTTTCATCGATGAAGAGGCTGACATGGGGATAGGCTTTCCGGAAATGGTAAATGAAGTCGGGCACGAGGTAGGGGGCAACCGTGGGCAATACACCGATGCGCAGGCTGCCGTTCATGCGGTCTGTTTCATCGGCCACCACTTCTTTGATGCGCTGGGTTTCATTCAGGGCTATCTGTGCCTGCCGGATAATCTTTTCTCCGAGGCAGGTGGGGGAGATATTCTTTCGGTCGCGGTTGAAAATCTTGACATCAAGCTCTTCTTCCAGCTTTTGAATCATTGCACTGAGGGTAGGCTGTGTCACCCCGCAGGCTTCGGCGGCAAGTACGAAGTGGCGGTATTTGTCGAGGGCCACGATGTATTCCATCTGTTGTAAGGTCATGGTTCAATAGATTTTATCAATACAAAGATAGGAAAAATCTGTTGTGCGGGTAGTTGCTTCCTTGTACATTTGCGTCAGAAACCAAGAAAAAAAGTATTGACAATGAAAAGATTATTTCGCAATTGGGATGTGCTCCGGGTAATACGCCTGCTGGCCGGAGCGGTGTTTGCAGGGTATGGTATCTATGCCTCCGACTCCCTGATGATCATATTGGGCGGGTTGTTGATGCTGATGGCTGTGGTCAACTGGTCCTGCTGTGCGGCGGGGGGATGCGGTACCTCTAGTGAAAACAAGGCTTTGTATAAGGATTTTGTGAAACCTTATCGGGCAGAGAATAAATAACAGAGATAAATATAAAAGTGTAAAATCTAAAAACAGAAGAATATGAGTGCAGTACATTTGAACAAAGCAGATTTTTTGACGAAAGTAGCTAACTATGAAGCCAATCCGAACGAATGGAAGTTCCTCGGTAGCCGTCCGGCGCTGATTGATTTTTATGCCACTTGGTGCGGGCCTTGCAAGATGCTGGCACCGGTACTCGACGAACTGGCCGATGAATATGCCGGACAAGTGGATATCTATAAAGTGAATGTAGACGAGGAAGAAGAACTGGCTGCTTTGTTCGGTATCCGGAGCGTACCTTCACTGCTGTTCGTGCCGATGACGGGTACTCCGCAGATGGCACAGGGAGCTTTGCCGAAGAAGAACCTGAAGGAGGCTATCCAGAATGTGTTGTTGAAAAATGATTGAATGAAGCCATTCCTTGTTGCATGAAGGAAGAAGAGAAGTAGGCCTGTCCGGTAATCCGCATCGGACAGGCTTTTTTGTGTCAACTGGTTTGCAGGGTTTGGGCACACAGCACAGCTGCTTCCTGGTCGGGACGGCACTGCAGGTGATAGAACTTGCAATGTGTGACAACTTGCTCCAAGGTGTGATGAATGCAGTCGGTGATTGAAGAGTCCCATTTGACGGAGGAACAGGAGGGAAGCAGACTGGCGTATGCTTTGCTGCCTGTCAGGCGGGTGATGTGGTTGACTGGAGCTTGTGAGAGCCGGACAATGGCTTTCAAGGGGACTTCCTTATTCTTGTAGCAGGGAGTCTTTCCGCTCCAGGGACTTCCGAATATGACTGGTGTTCCGTGACAGATACGGATGACCGGATTGTCGTCGTTCAGAAGTTCGCTTCCTGGAATGTATTGCAGCCACAGGCGACTGTGGGTACTTTTTCCTGTTCCGCTCTTTCCCAGAAAAGCATAACCTTGCTGGTCTTTGCAAATGACAGAGGAATGAATCAGCAGCGTATCCAAAGGGGCTGTCTGTCGGGTAAAGGTCAGCATCAAGGCATTGTGAAGGCCGAACGTGAGTTGTTCGGGAGTACTTGTTTCGCACAAGTAGAGTGTCTTCTCGGTGGGTTGCACGGTATCGCAAACCAATGCTTCCGGTTTGCCGGGTGTCAGTGAAAAGCCGAAGGTATATCCTATGTTCGATTGAAAGACCCAAAGAAAAGGAAGTTCCTGATCAAAATGCTTCAAAAGTTGTTCCTGTGGGGGAACAGGCAGTTCCTGGCACAAGTGGAGGTGAAGTGTAAATAAGGGAGGTTCTTCCGTTTGTGTCTCGAAAGGAGCATACGCTTTCAGTATTTTTTCTCCCGTCGGTTTATCTACTGGCAGTTCCAGACGGAACAAGTGGCGGGCGACTTGATAAGTTTTTATAATCATATTTGTGAGGGTTCTGATTGATTGAAACAAAAGTAGTAAAAAAAGAAGCTGCTCCGGATTTTTTCGTTACATTTGTGGCCCGAGGTAAGTCAGCATGAACGGATGAACAAGAAAATAATACCCAACGAGATACTTTTTTCAGAAATACGTAAGATAATTGCTTCCGGGAAGGAGGCTGTTTTCAGAGTGAAAGGGCGGAGCATGCTTCCTTTTCTGAAAGGAGATTGTGATTGCGTGCGACTAGGGCCTCCTACAGACATACAGGTGGGGGATATCCTGTTGTTTGAATCGACTCCGGGACATTTTATTCTTCACCGGCTGGTTGCAATAGAAGGGGAGATTTTTGTTTTCATGGGTGACGGAAACTGCTACGGACGGGAAAAATGTCAGCGTAGCCATATTATCGGAAAGGTGAATGCCGTGATTCGGGAAAACGGAAAAGAAGTGGACTGCAATTCAGTTTCTGAACGGCGGAAGGCCCGAATCTGGAGGTGGCTGTTGCCTGTGCGTCGTTATCTGCTGGCTATCCGGCGCAGACTGTATGAATAATTTAGGATAAGAATACGATTATGAGGATAAAAGATGGATTTGTAATGCGCGAGATGTGCGGAGAGTATATCGTGACAGGTGAGAGCATGGAATATGTGGATTTCAACAAGATGCTGAATCTGAATGCCACTGCTGCTTATTTGTGGAAAGAAGTAGCGCACAAGGATTTTGACTTGCACACATTGACCGACTTGCTGGTACGTAAATATGAGGTGAGTGAGGAACAGGCAGCTGCCGATGCCGCTCATCTTTGTCAGACCTGGAAAGAAGCCGGTGTGCTGGAATAGGAAATAGAAAAAGGGAGGGCTTTTAAAGCTCTCCCTTTTTGATGGCCTCCATGATATTGGCTGGCGGGCGTTCGGCCAGCAATTCTTTTTTCATATAGTCCATGTAAGGAGCCACGTGCTGGAAGAACTGGTGGTATCCCTTGCATAGATAATTCAATCCCGGCTCGCCGTCGGCGGTATGGGTGAAGCGGTTCTTGGGGCACTCGCCGTTGCAGGCAAAAAGGAACTCACATTCCTTGCACTGGCGGGGCAGGGCATCTTGTTTCATCTGTCCGAACTGGAGCTGGCGGTCGCTGTACATCATCTCGACCAGTGTCTTCTCGTGTATGTTGCCCAGTTTGTATTCCGGAAAGACGAAGTGGTCGCAGGAATACACATCACCGTTGAACTCCATGACACCGGCATGTCCGCAGGTCTTGGCCAGGGTGCAGACTCCTGGTTGTACACCTACCCAGTTGGCCAGGGTAGAGTCAAACAGCTGGATGAAGAATTTGCCCACGTCTTCACGTACCCATTCATCGAACAAAGTGCAGAGGAAGTTTCCCCATTGCTCCGGCGATACGGAAAAGTCAGCCAGTTTTTCCCCTTCTTGCAGTGGGCTGGCCAGGTGGCGTCCGTCGGCATGGGGACTGATACGTTCCACAATCGGAGTAAACTGAATGTAGCGGCAGTCAATCTCCTTGAAGAAATGATAGAAATCCAGCGGATAGTCGGCATTGAAGTCGTTGACTACGGCCAGGGCATTCCATTCCACTCCATGTTTTTTTAGCAGTTGAATGCCCTGCATCACCTTAACGAATGACGGGCGTCCCTGACGGTTCTTTCGGTACTCGTCGTGGAACTCCTGTGGACCGTCAATCGATACGCCTACCAGCCAGTTGTTCTTTCGGAAAAACTCGCACCATTCATCGTTCAGCAACGTACCGTTGGTTTGGATGCAGTTGTCGATGGTGTGTCCACCGGCATATTTCTGTTGCAGTTCTATCACCCGTTTGTAGAAACTCAGCGGGCGCATCAGGGTTTCTCCTCCGTGCCAGGTGAAAAGTACCTGCGGCATGGTTTGGGAACCGATGTATTCACGGATGAACTTTTCCAGCAGTTCGTCGCTCATCACGTGTTTGGAGATGTCTTTATACAAGTTCGCCTTTTCCAGGTAGTAACAATAGTCGCATGCCAGGTTGCAGACCGCTCCGACGGGTTTGGTCATCACATACAGCGGGCGGGCGAAAGGCGCAATGGTTTGGTTCATGGTATTTTTTGTTTAGGTAAGTGATCAAGTTATTTTTCAGCGGTTTCTTTGTGCTCGGGAGTCTCCGTTAAGTGTTCCAACAGTCCTTGGCAGGCATCTTCCAAGATGTCGAGCACATTCTCAAAACCCTGTGCTCCTCCGTAGTAAGGGTCGGGTACATGGTCGATGACCTTGGTACGGCAGAACTCCGTCATGCGATGGATTTTCTGCTCGCTCTCCAAATCAGGTGCTTTCTCTCGGAGGGCATCGATGTTGCGGTCGTCCATTCCCAGAATCCAATCGAAGTGATAGAAATCTTCCGTACGGACCGGGCGTGAACGGTGCGTCAGCTCATAGCCTCTGCGGATGGCATGTGCCCGCATGCGCGCATCCGGCAATTCTCCTTCGTGAAAGCCGATGATGCCTGCAGAATCAATTTCAAACTCTTTTTCTCTTCCCGCCCGGCGTACCAGGGTACGCATGATTTCTTCGGCAGAAGAGGAACGGCAGATGTTGCCGAGACAGACAAAAAGTATGCGTTGTTTTTTCATTTGTCGAGGTGTAAATACTGTTTAAAACGGGCCACATCGGTGTTCAGGATGAGGCTCTCCGGAAATTCGGTTTCCTTGACCAGCTCCAGGGCATGGTCGTAGGTAGCGATGTCGAACGAGATGTGGGCGTCACTTCCCAGGATGACCGGCACTTCGTATTGCTTGCAGAGACGGAGTATCTCCAGGTTGTTGGGACGTGCCTCCACTTTCTTGCGGCAGGGCTTCAGGGAACTGTTGTTGATTTCCAGCAGCGTGTGATTCGCCTTGGCGGCCTGTACAATCGGTTCGAAAATCAGTTTGGCGGTTCCGTCACCCGGGTGGCTGATGATGTGCGTGTACGGATTTTCAATGGCCTTGATCATGCCATGGGTATTCTCTTCGGGAGTGCCCGGCGTGTAGCATAAAGAGTGAATCCCCGCAATCCGTAGGTCCAGCAGGTTCATGTGAAACTCGTCCAGGTCGAGGTTACCTTCTGTGTCGAGGATGTTGATTTCCGCTCCGAGCAGGAGTTCGATGCCGTACATCTGCCGTGGCACCACGTGCAGGTTGCGGAAGTAAATCAAGTGGCAGCTTCCGGGGATGCCCGGTGTATGTTCCGTGATGCCGAGCAGCTTCAGTCCTTTGTCGGCAGCTGCCCGTGCCATTTCCTGCAGGCTGCTGAACGCATGTCCGCTGGCGATGGTGTGCGTATGTACATCTAATTCTATCTTCATTGTGATATGGTTTAAGTAGGGTCTACATCATAATATACCATGAGCGAACGGAAACGCTCGTCTTCAATCAGGCTCCGTTGCACTTGGGTCAGGTAACGGCGCACCTTGCTCAGCGAGGCTTCCTGTTCTATCTTGATGACAATTTTCCGGATGAAGAGCGATTGTATCCGGGCCACCGGCGGTTTGTCCGGTCCCAGTATCCGTTCGCCCATGCCTTGGCGCAGACGAGCGGCCATGAGGTCGGCTGCCTGCGTCAGAATATCTTCTTTGCGGTGCTTCAGGTACACATAAATCAGGCGGTAGAAAGGAGGATATTTGAACAGTCTCCGTTCTTCCATCTGTTCTTGGTACAGACTCGCATAGTCGTTGGCCATAATCTGGTGGATGAGCGGGTTCTCCGGCGATTTGGTCTGGAGTACCACCAGTCCCTGTTTGTTCTTTCGTCCGGCCCGTCCGGCCACCTGCGCCATGAGTTGGAAAGCCCGTTCATACGAGCGGAAGTCGGGATAGTTCATCATGGAGTCGGCATTCAGGATGCCCACCACACTCACCCGGTCGAAGTCGAGTCCTTTGGAAATCATCTGCGTGCCAATCAGAATATCCGTCTTTCCTTCCTCAAAGTCGCTGATGATGCGTTCGTAAGCCGTACGGGTACGGGTGGTGTCCAAGTCCATCCGGGCTACCCGGGCTTCCGGGAAAATCTGTTTGATGTCGTCTTCTATCTTTTCCGTTCCGAAGCCCCGGTTTACCAGTTCCACTCCGCCACAAGCCGGACAAGCCGTAGGTACAGCGTAGGTATAGCCGCAGTAGTGGCACGTCAGCTGGTGAAGCACCTTGTGGTAGGTCAGGCTCACATCGCAGTTCTTGCAACGGGGAACCCATCCACAAGTGCGACATTCAATCATCGGCGCGAAGCCCCGTCGGTTCTGGAACAGGATGACCTGCTCCTTTTGCTCCAAGGCTTCCCGTATCTTTTGCAACAGCAGGGGAGAGAACTGGGCCGTCATCCGTTTCTTACGGGCCAGTTCCTTGATGTCCACCAGTTCGATGTGCGGCAGCTGGATTTGCTGGTGACGCTCCGTCAGTTCCACGAGTCTGTATTTCCCGCTCCGGGCATGGAAATAACTTTCCAGACTGGGAGTAGCCGTGCCCAGCAAAGTCTTGGCTCCGTACATGGAAGCCAGCATGATGGCCGCGTTCCGGGCATGATACCGCGGGGCAGGGTCTTGCTGTTTGTAACTTATTTCATGTTCCTCGTCCACGATGACCAAGCCCAGTCGCCGGAATGGCAGGAACACGGACGAACGGACTCCCAGTATCACGTCGTAATCTTGCTCGGTGAGTTGTTTCTGCCAGATTTCCACGCGTTCCGCATCGGGAAACTTGGAATGATACACTCCCAGCCGGGCTCCGAACACCCTTCGCAACCGTTCGGTGATTTGGGTGGTGAGGGCAATTTCCGGAAGGAGGTAGAGTACCTGCTTGCCGGCTTTCAGCACTTCTTCTATTAGGTGGATATAGATTTCAGTCTTGCCACTGGCCGTGACTCCATGCAGCAGACAGACATTCTTGGTCTGAAAACAAGTCAGAATTTCGTAAAAGGCTCGTTGCTGAGCGGGGCTGAGGGTATGTACGGGGACCGTTTCGGTTTCTTTGTCAGTCAGTCGGCCGATTTCGTACAGATAAGTCTCCAGTATTTGTTTGTCTACCAGATTCTTGAAAACGGACTGGGTTTGTCCGGATGCTTCCAGCAGTTGCTTCTTGCTGACTTCCCGGATGTCTTTCCCTTGGGCATTCCATCCCGACAGTTCCAGGTATTTCATCAGAATGGCCTGCTGTTTGGGAGCCCGTGCCAGCATATCAAATTTTATGTGCAGGTGATGTTCGTTCTGCAAAGCCTCTGTCAGGCGGACCCGTACTTCCGTGCGTGGCTTGTAGCTCCGCTTGATTTCTTCCTTGATGCAGATGGCTTCTTTCTCCAGCAGCGACTTGATGACCGGCAACAGATTCTTCATCCCACTGGCCTTCTCCAGTTGTGTGACACATTGTTCCGGGTCGGCGCTGAGCAAGTCCAGGATACGCTGTTCCCGTGGAGGAAGCGGTTCCGAAGCCACAAAGTCCGGGTTGTATTCCACCAGCGTTTCACTTTCCAGCTTCATGCCCGAAGGCAGAGCCGCTTTATACACATCGCCCAGCGTACAGAGATAATAGTCGGCCAGCCATTTCCAGAAAGAGAACTGACGGGCCAATAAGACGGGGCGCGAATCGAGTACTTCCGAAATGTCCTTCGTCTCGTATGCCTCGGGAGCCGTTTCATGTACTTTTGTTACGATGGCTGTATGAAACTTCTTCGGACCGAAGGATACGATGACCCGACAGCCCGGTTGTACACTCTCTTCCAGGCTTTCCGGAAGCGAGTAAGTATATTGGCTGGCAATGGGCAGCGGAACGATGACATCTACGAACTTTTTCATACTGCAAAGGTATAAAAAGCCCCTCACATAGCTAGTTCCCTTCTGAAACTTTTATAGCTTTGTGTCCTGGTTTTAATATTTAATGAAAAATGAAAATTTACAATATCGGAATTATCGGGTGTGGCGGAATTGCCTGCAAAATGGCGGCCACCCTTGGAGGAATGAAAGGAGTGAAACGGTATGCCGTGGCTTCGCGTACGTTGGAGAAGGCACAGGCTTTTGCCGACAAGTGGGAGTTTGCGAAGGCCTACGGAAGTTATGAGGAACTGGCCTCTGATCCGGAAGTTGACTTGATTTACATCGCGACCCCTCATGCCATGCATTACGACAATGCCCGCATGTGCATTGAAAAAGGCAAGCCTGTGTTGTGTGAAAAGGCTTTCACCGCCAATGCCCGTCAGGCTGCCGAGCTGCTGAAACTGGCTGAAGAAAAGAAGGTATTCCTGACCGAAGCCATCTGGACCCGCTACATGCCGCTTTCACTGAAGATTCGGGAGCTGCTGGAAGAGGGAGTCATCGGCACCCCTTATACGCTTTCGGCTAATTTGGGCTATGTGATTGACCGGAAAGAACGCATCTTGCGTCCGGAACTGGCGGGAGGTGCGTTGTTGGACTTGGGAGTGTATCTGCTCAACTTTGCCGCCATGTATTTCGGTAAGGAGGTGGCTTCCGTACATTCTGTTTGTCAGAAGACCGATACGGGGGTCGATGCACAGGAAAACATCACCTTGCTGTTCCAGGATGGAAAGATGGCGGCTTTGCAGGCCAGCATCCATGCCGTGACCGACCGTATGGGAGTGATTTCGGGCGATAAAGGTCATCTGATTGTGGAGAATATCAACAACCCACAGTCGGTTCGAATTTTGGATGCCAACTATCAGACGGTAGCGGTGTACGAAGCTCCGCAGCAGATTACAGGTTACGAATACCAGGTATATGCCTCTTTGGAAGCCATCGAGAAAGGCTGGCTGGAATCGCCGTATATGCCGCACGCCGAGACGCTACGCCTCATGCAGCAGATGGATGCCCTCCGCAAGGAATGGGGAGTGGTATATCCCTGTGATAAAGAATAAGTTTGACTCGTATAAAAAAGAAGAACCTCTTTTAAAGCTGCTTGAACGCACTTTAAAAGAGGCCTTTTTATAATTGGCAGATTGAATCAGAACATATAAGCAATGGATACTTGCCAGCTGTTATTCTTGAAACCTTCTGACTTTCCGTCTTCAGTGTTGACCATGATACCATTGTCTTTCAAACCGATGTTGTAGTTGGCACCGAGGTGTACATGACCCAAAAGTTTCAAGCCAGCACCTACGTTCAAGCTGGTGGTCTTTTTGTTGAACTCGCATATATCCTTGAACCAGCGGTCTCCTACATTAAATCCAAATTGAGGACCTACTGCCAGATAAGCTCCTATTACGCTGCTGAATCCGATGCTCCATTTCAAGTTAATCGGAATTTCGATGCTTTTTCTGGTGGTACTTCCGGCTTCTGTGTCAATACCCGATTGGTTATAAAGGGCTGCGACGTCGATGCCTACTCCCAAAAGCGGCAATGTAAACTCTGCCGTCGGACCTACAAAGAATCCTGTTCTGTTATCTGGGTTGAAGACTTCTTTTGTCAGAGAAATCTTGGAGATGTTCAAACCTCCTTTAAGCCCGAATTGTATTTGCCCCTGCGCCGGAATGGCGAACGCCAGACAGGCTATCACCATCAGTGTAGATAATAACTTTTTCATATTTCACTTTGTTTAGACGTTTTCACAAAGTTAGACATAAATTGGAAATAAAAAAGAGGAAATAGGAGAAATATACTATCTTTTTTAAAGAATTTATAGTAAGACAAAAATCTTTTTGTAGATGGTTTACGGAAGTAAACTCAAGAATGATTCCCGAACCGGGAGGTATCCACATCTTTTACTTCTTTTTTCTTGTATCCGCCAAAACGGTAACTGAACGAAAGGGTGACACTCTGCAGGTAGCTTTTCGTGTTCATGTCGAGATACTGTGCTCCGTTCCGGACTCTGGTCTTGAGGTTCATCGTGTTGAAAATGTCACTGCCTTTCAGTTGGAGCATGGCCCTGTCTTTGGCAAAGGTATAGCGCAAGGCGGCATCCACGAAGCCTACCGGTTGGATGTCGTAGCTTCCTTGTATGGACTGGGTCTGCCCGAAAGCGGTGACTTCCATTTTCAGGTTGGGCCGGCGGCACAGCTGGAAGGTATTTATCCACTGGCCGACTCCTACCCATTGCTGTTGGTTGAAAGGCGCATCATAGTATGCGCTGGCCTTGTCGTGCTTTAAGCTTGCCTGCAGGGTGAGTCGGCTGTCCCACCAGTTTCCTACTTTGAAAGGAAGGATGGCAGTAAAAGCGAGCTCTTGGCTGTAATCCCAGTTTTGCCAGTTGTAGATGGCTTTCAGGCGGTCGGAATTCAGGTAGACGGTCTGCATGAAATAGTCGGGTATATAGCTGTAGCTTGCCTGAAAGATATACTTGCTTTTCAGAATGTAGGTCAGGTCGACATCATATTCGGTGTAAGGGCGGAGGAAGGGATTCCCTACACTCTCGTTGTAGCCGTTCAGGTAGCTGGTGGCTCCGCTTAGTGTCCAGTAGTCGGGGTAAGTCTTGTCGGAACTGAAAGACAGCTGGAGGATGTGGGAGGCCGACGGCATGTAATTCAACTGGAGAGTGGGGTAGACGGCCCATTTCCGGTAATCCTGCATTTGATAGTATTCCAAGGTGGCAGAAGCACTCAGCGTCCATTGGGAGTTGAACGGCTTGTCGAATCCGGCGTAGACGTTGTAGGTATATTCACGGATGCGGTTGTACAGGTTCTGGCCCTGCATTTCCGGCAAGTCATAGTCTTGTATGTTCCGGTTGTGCACGTAGGAAAAGGAAGTCCCGTAGTTCAGCATCCAGTCGTGCGGCAGTGAATGGCTCTGGTCGGCATAGATTTTCCAGCGGTCGATGTGCTGGTCGGAACGGCTGACGAAACGGGTTTCCACTTCTTCCGGGCTTTGGTCGAAGAAATTTTGGGTATCGGTTGAGGTGAAATTGGTATAGTCGGCACCGGCCCGGAAACCGAATCCGGAGGTGTAGTTCAAGGCGGCGTTGTGCATCTGATGGTGTGTGCGGGAATCATTGAACGATTCGGAGATGCTGCCGCTGGAATGGCTGTGGTGCTGGCTGTTAGGGCTGAACTGGGTGGTGTACGACAATTCGAGGGAGTTGTCGGCATCGAACTTGTAGGTTCCTCCGGCCCGCAGGGTATGTGCCAGGCTGCGTCCCGTATGCTCGGTCACCTGGTTCACGTCGTACACCTGTCCTTTCACCGTATGATGAGCGAGGAAGTCGATGTAACCGCGGGTGTAGCTGCTTTGAAGGTTGTACATGAAATCCAGGTCGACTTTGGGAGAAGTATAGGCCAGTGTGACCCCTCCGTTGCCGCTGGCTTCCTTCTGCTGTTTGTATTCACCGCGGATTTCTCCTTGCAGCCCTCCTTCCCCGGGCTTGTATCCTTTCAGCACGAGGTTGATGGCGGCCCCGCGTACGTGGTACTGTGGAGGAGCGCTGTACATCACTTCCGCTTTTTCCACGCGTGAAGCCGGCATCCCCTTTAAGAGCGTGATGAGTTGTTCGTAGGTCATGGACGAGGGACGGCCGTTTAGCAGCAGACTGACGCCGCCTGCTCCGGCCAAGGTCAGTACGTCATTCTGTTCAATCACGCCCGGAAGCTGTTTGAGGGCTTCGTACGCATTGGTGACCAGCCGCTGGGAAATCAGCTGCGGCATGTCGTAGCTCAGACGGCTGCCTTCCACGGTGACCAGCGGGCGTTCGCCTTCTACCACGACTTCCTGAAGGGCGTAGTCTTTCGGCTGCAATACAAACGTACCGGCATCTCTTCCGCTTCCCTCCTTTTCCAGGGTTTCATACAGCAGGTGCTGGAAGAGCAGGCGGTAACGTGTCGGCTGGTGATTCAGCAGAAAGGTGCCGTCGGTATTCGTGATGGTGGCTTCCACAAATACGGAATCGAGTGTCTGGAGTACGACCGTAACCCCGTCAATGGGCTGGTGCGACGGGTCGGTGACTTTTCCTGTAATAGTTTGTGCGGTGGCTGTGCCGAGCATCGTACCGAACAGTAACAAGATGCTCACTAAAAAATACTTTTTCATATCGTTCGTGTCTTTATCTTTCATTATCTTTGACACTGCAAAACTAAAAAGCCCGTTTTGCTTTTTGGGTTAAGGCAAGGTTAACGCTACGTTAACGGCTTTCGTTTACGTGAAGAATATACGGTTATGAAGATGAAACACATTCGCTGGATTGCGGTAGTGGGACTGATTGCGATTGTCGAACTGCAGTATGTCTGGCTGGTCAATACTTACAAGCTGACACGGGAGAATGTCATGCGGCAAAGTCATGAGCTTTTCAAGGATGCGGCGCTTCAGGAAACTTTCTGTCGGATGAGCCTCTGGAAGCAATTGTATGGGAAGAAGGATTCCACGTATACTTATCAATTTAAACTGGAAGAGGAGGTGGAGGACAGCGATACGCTGCAGTCTTCCACTCCGGAAACGCGCGAGTTCATCGAATCGGCAGTCTTTATCGCTCTGCAGGAAGGGGTGCTGAATACGTTCAAGATGGACGTGTCCTTGCATCGTTTGGATTCCATTTATACCCACCTGCTGGACTCGGTCGGTATCTCGGCCAAGGTGTCGACTTGTATGACAGATTCGTTGGGGAATGTGTTGCAGGCATCCTCTCCACAGGCAAAGCTGGAGGGGAAGAAATATTTGAAAACGCAACCGGTAGCTCTCGACATGGCACATACTCGTTATCTGCAAGGGGTGATTCTGAATCCTTATTGGGTGATTTTCCAGCGTATGACGCTGCTGCTGATTGCCACGGTGCTGATTATGGCGTTGGTCATTGTCTGTATTGTGTATCAGATACGGGTCATTATCCGTCAGGACAAGATTGCCAAGGTAAGGGAGGATTTCTCGTATGCCATGATTCACGACATGAAGACGCCGCTGAGTTCCATCCTGATGGGAACGGAGATTCTGGAAAGTGGGCGTTTAGACGGACAGCCGGAAAAGAAGGAACGGTATTTCCGGATTGTGAAGGAGGAGGGAGAGCATCTGCTGGCACTGACCAACAAGGTGCTGACACTTTCCAAACTGGAGAATCATGCACTGAAATTAGAGCAGACGGATTGTCTGCTCCGACCGATTTTGGAGGATTTGGCGGAGAAGTACAAGGCGAAGGCAACCAAGCCGGTGACGTTTGTCTGGCATTTGCAGGAAGAAACGGTCTGGGCGGACGAGGAATTTCTGAAAGAAGCGCTCAGCAACCTGATAGACAATGCCTTGAAGTATTCGGGTGAATCGGTGGAGATTACGTTCGTTTCGGAACGGAAAGCGGATGGAACGGTCTGTGTGACGGTGGCCGACAATGGCTTCGGTATTCCTTTAAAAGACCAGCGGAAGATTTTTGAGAAATATGAACGGGCAGAAGCCAGTGCGCGCAGCCGTTCCGGAGGTGCTCCCGGCTTTGGACTGGGACTGAACTATGTGCTCCGGATTATGGAGGCACACGACGGGCGGGTGACACTGGAAAGCATGGAGGGCGAATACAGTCGGTTTACGTTGGTTTTCCCTCCAGAGAGTGCCATGGACGATAAAAAAGAGGAACAATAATATGGAAAGACAGATCATCAAACTGCTGTTAGTGGAAGACGATGCGAACCTGTGTTATATCATTCAGGGAGGCCTGGAGGATATGATTGGCGGGTATAAAGTGCTGACGGCAGCCAATGGCGAGGAAGGGCTGAAGGTGTGGAAGGCAGAGCAGCCGGATGTCATCGTGGCCGACATCGAGATGCCGGTGATGGACGGGTATGAGATGGTGAAACGTATCCGGGAAGAAGATGAGCATATCCCCATCTTGTTTACTTCCGGACGGGTTTCGCCGAAAGATGTAGTGAAAGGTTATGAACTGGGTGTGAACAACTATGTCAAAAAGCCTTTTCTGGCCGAGGAACTGCATGCACATGTCACGGCCTTGTTGAAACTGACCCGGGGCCTGCAGGTACAGAAGAATGAGGTGCCGGAGGTATCCATCGGACAATTGTTTTCGTTTGATACCACACGTGGAGTCTTGAAGCAGAAAGGCGGAGAAGAACGTATGCTGACGGTGCGGGAGGCCGATTTGCTCCGTATGTTGTGCGAGCACAAGGGGCAGGTCGTACGGCGGGAGGTTATCTTGTCGCGTCTGTGGAATACAGAGGAGGATTATTTCGCTTCGCGCAGCCTGGATGTCTTCGTGTCGCGTCTGCGGAAGTTGCTGGCAGCTGATGAGACGGTGGAGCTGAAGACCGTGAAGGGCGTCGGTTTGATATTGGAAGAAAGAAAAGTCTAATTTAAATACAAAACGAATATGCAATATTTTAAGAGTGATTACATGGAAGGAGCGCATCCGCTGATTCTGGAGCGCTTGAGTCAGACGAATATGGAAAAAACTTCGGGTTACGGCACGGATGAGTATTGTGCTTCGGCCCGTCGGAAAATTGCAGAGGCATGCGGCTGTCCGCAGGCGGAAGTGCATTTCATGGTGGGAGGTACGCAGACCAATGCCACGGTCATTACGGCAGTGTTGCGTCCGTATGAGGGTGTGATTGCGGCGGTAACCGGTCACATCAACCAGCATGAAGCCGGAGCGGTGGAAGCGGGAGGCCATAAGGTGCTGGCTTTGCCTCACCACGAAGGAAAACTGGATGCAGCGGAGGTAGACCGTTATGTGACAGCCTTTTATCAGGACCCGAGCTGGGACCACATGGTGGCACCGGGGATGGTGTATATTTCGCATCCGACGGAGTACGGTACACTGTACACCTTGGAAGAACTGAAGGCGTTGTCTGCCGTATGTCGCAAGCATAAGATTCCGTTGTTCTTGGATGGGGCCCGTCTGGGTTACGGACTGGCGGCACGGGATACGGATGTGACCTTGAAGGACATCGCTACCTTGTGTGATATTTTCTATATCGGAGGAACCAAGGTAGGAGCGTTGTTTGGAGAAGCCGTGGTGATTCCGCAGCCCGGAATGATTCGTCAGTTTGATACGATTATCAAGCAGCGGGGTGTATTGTTGGCTAAAGGACGTCTGCTGGGCTTGCAGTTCGATACCCTGTTTACCGACGGGTTGTATGTGAAGATTGCCCGTCATGCCATCGATATGGCGGAGCGGATTGTGGAAGGTCTGAAGGCATACGGCTATACATTTTTCATTCGTCCGCAGAGTAACCAGTTGTTTGTCACGCTCGAAAACTGTTTGTTTGAGAGACTGGTGCAGCGCGTCGGATTTGAAGCCTGGGAAAAACGTGCCGACGGAACGACGGTGGTACGTATTGCTACCAGCTGGGCCACTCGGGAAGAAGATGTAGCCGAATTGCTGGAAGAGTTGAAAAAGAAATAACCGCTAATAAATAGTGGAATTAAGCAGTCGGCCTCGCAAAGCCATCGGTTTTTACCATGGCGTCTTGCGGGGCCGGCTGTGTTTATTTCGCCTCTTCTTCCTTGAACCAAGAGGCATACATCAGGTAGCCGTTGGCAATTTTCTGGTTGAGTTCCTTGCTTTGTGCCGGATCGACTTTCTTGATGAACTTGGCCGGAACACCTCCCCAGAGGGTATGGGGCTCGATGACGGTGTTTGCCAACACCAGGGCACCGGCAGCCACGATGGCTCCTTCTCCCACTACAGCATGGTCGAGTAGGGTAGACCCCATGCCAATCAGGGCATTGTCGTGTACGCAGGCCCCGTGAAGTGTCACGTTGTGGCCGATGGATACGTCGTTGCCGATTTCTACAGTCGATTTTTCATACAAGGTGTGGAGTACGGTGCCGTCTTGGATGTTCACCCGGTCGCCGATGCGGATGGAGTTCACATCGCCCCGAAGTACGGCATTGAACCATACGCTACAGTCGCGTCCCATTACTACGTCGCCAATAATCGTGGCGTTATCGGCCAGATAACAGTTTTCGCCGATTTGAGGAGTAAATCCTCTGACAGATTTTATTAGTGCCATAAGTTTGTTTCATTTGATAAAGCGGCCTAAGTTAGTAGATTTTTGGGAATTCTCTATGATTTTTGTAGGTCTTGCAGCAGCTTTTTCCGTAGAAGTTGAATGCTGACAGGGCTGATTCTTTCAGGAAAGGGAGTATTTTTCAGAAATGCTAGGGCAATAAATCTCTTTTTTCTCTCTGTTTTCTATGTTTCCGATGTGTAAACTGTAGGTTTTCCTTTCGGGAAACGTACGTTTTCCTTGGCGGAAACCTACGTTTCCCGAAAGGGAGACATAGAAAATGTCGGGAGCTTTGGGACAAAATGTGCCTGCGGTGTGAATTTTTCGGGGCGTTATTTGTCATGCAGTATGGAATAATCACGGATTTTATGGTGGACTGGTGATTCCGTTTCCTGCATTTTTCGGGCGTTTTTCCGGTTTTTGGCCTTCGTGCAGAAGAATTCCGGGCAGGATTTTCCGCGTTTTTGCTGTTTTTTGTATCGGTTCGGCATGTATTTTTGCCTTTCCCTTTTACGTATGCGAGTATATGCGTGCGCACACGCGCCCGCGCGGAATACATAATGTAGGGCTGTTTCCGTCCGTTTTTCCCTTGTCCAAAAAATGTCCACATACAATTGGTTCTTATTCAGTGATTTACAAAAATTCTTCAAAATTTCCGCAAAAAA
>ULNX01053343.1_pt1 | contig 40584 bp, 39 predicted proteins | sample 1952061 | NCBI WGS metagenome assembly ULNX01 (sample SAMEA4835588, study PRJEB28245) | human gut metagenome | biome: gut microbiome; material: fecal sample | place: Denmark | collected 2008 | reverse complement strand
TTATCTCGGCGTTTTTTGAGGATCATTAACCATAAATTATTATTAGTCTTTGAGGCGTATTGACATTTTGTCAAATTGGCTTAAATTCTCATAATAATTTTTACAGAATGATCGGAAATCTTTTGCAATTTCATCCATTCTTTCGCGCATTGGGAAATTTCTCCAATTGTAAAAAAGCTCAGTGTCAAAGAATGTGTCGCATTCATTTGATGACATATGTGAAATCAAAGTTTTGCAGGTCTTATTGAGGGTTGATCTCTCATGTTCCTGCATCCAATGAGCCAGAACTTGTCTCGGATGCTGTCTGGGGTAATAATCTCTGGTGTCACAAGAAATGTAATAGTTATTGTCCTGATCTACATATAACATGTAGGGGTTTTCGTAAAAGTCCAAAAGATTTTCCTTGGAAATGAGCTGAGGAGTGAGTCCACTAGCTTGCACTTCCTTTAAGACTGGCATATTTGTACATGCCATATGGAAATGAGCATGTACGATACTTGTCTTGTGTTTTCCAGCACCGGTTTTTCCAGAGCCACATTCAAATCCAAAAATCGGCTTATTGTAAATACTAGATAGAATTGCCGATAGGTTTGAATATGTAATGAAGAACTCATCCAATTCGGATGAGTTAAGATTGGCAAAAGACATAACATGTCTCTTGGGTACAATCATAATATATCCTTCATAAAAGGCGCCCGTTCCAGGTACTACAAAGAAATTATCCGTTTCATACAAGATATGTTCCGGATAATCTGATTGTTTGTGTAATATTTTACAAATCAAACAGTCAGATTGTGGTTGAACATAGCCACTGTCAGTTGAAGTACTGATATGATCACCAGTGTCAACACCGCAATTTGAAAGTAATTTTGGAAAATCCTCCAAAATGTTATCAACAGATAAGACCATTTTTTCAACAGAAGTGGAATATGATGACAATTGAATAACTATTGGAGAATAGTTGCTCATCAACTTGAAATCATAAGTCTCGGTAAAGTACACAGCATTCTTGTTGAAATGATACACATTTCTCAATGTGTAGGGGGTTAAACTCCGGATAACAGTAACAGCCTTAAAACCGGCAATTACATTTCTGGCTTGGGCAATATTAGTATAATTGCCTAGAATTACGATCAATTTTTGTGTGGTTAGCATGATGTTATGCCCTCCTAAAAAATAGTAATAATATTATTATAGCATTTTAGAGGACTTATGTAAATAGTAATTGTAACTTTATAGTAAAAATTTTTTTCAAATATATTAATGAAAGCACAATAAACAAAATATAGTGTAATTCTTTGACTTATTGAATAAAATTATATATAATTACTCAAAATTAAAAATAAAAGGTTAAAAGAGTGTATACTTTTATAACAAAGAAAGGAAAATTTTATTATGAAAAATTTTTTCAAAGGAATAATAGTTGGAATTGGAGGAATAGCACCAGGACTAAGTGGTAGTGTTTTACTTGTAATATTTGGTTTATATCAAAAAACAATAAATGCTATTGGAACATTATTTAAAAACTTCAAAAAGAATATAATGTTCTTAGTACCATTGTTCTTAGGATTTGGAGTAGGTGTATTGTTATTTAGCAAAGTAGTAGACTTTTTATTAAACACATTTGAAATGCAAACAAGATTTGCATTCTTGGGGTTAGTAATAGGAACAATACCATTGTTTTATAAAGAAGTAAAAAAAGAAGGATTTTCAAAAAAATATTATATTTTAATTGGTATATCTGCAATTGCTGGATTACTATTATTTTCACTAAATAAAGGAGCATTTCCACAAATAGAAAATCCAAATTTAATACAATCTATTATGCTAGGAGTAGCTGTAGCCGGATCTTCAATAATACCAGGTGTTGATAGTGCTGTAATTTTATCTTCATTAGGATTATATGAATTATATGTAAGTTCATTAGCTAATTTTAATTTAGGCGTATTAATACCAGCAGGATTTGGCCTAGTAATAGGTGCTCTTATAATTTCATTTATAATAAACAAATTAATAAAAAGATTTTATACTGCAACATTTTCAATTATATTTGGGTTATTTATATCAATAATTCCAAATGTATTAAATGAAAGTTGTAAAACGATGTTAGATATAAAAACTGCGATATCAATTTTAACCTGTTTAGTAGGCTTTGGATTATCTTATTATTTAGGGGATATTGAAGGAAATAATGCTAAAATAAAAAATATAATAAAATATTCATCAAGAAAAAGAATTGGAGCTGAAAGCAGTGAGTAATTGTTATAAATATTTTGTATTATTGCAACACCAACAAGCCAAGTTATAAATTATTATTAAAAGTAAAAATATCAAGATTTTTGAAGTATGAAAAAGGAGGAAGAAAAATGATATATCCAAATTTTTTAAAGCAAGGAAGTTGTATAGGGGTTCCAGCACCATCAAGTGGAGCATATAACAATTTATATAATAATAGATATAATAATGCAAAGAAAAAACTAGAAGAAAAAGGCTATAAAGTTGTATTATCAAAAAATATATTTAATTCATATAAAATGCGTAGTGCACCTGCAAAAGAAAGGGCAGAAGAGCTAAATAAAATGATAGAAAATAAAAATATTAATTTTATTATTTGTGCAGCAGGTGGAGAATTTTTAGTAGAAATGCTACCATATGTGAATTTGCAAGAAATACAAACAAACCCAAAATTCATACAAGGATTTTCAGATCCAACAGGTATACTATTTCCTGTAACTACAAAGTATGATATAGCAACAATATATGGGAATAATTTTGGAGACTATGGTGCAGAATGCGATGATAGAAGCATACTTGATAATATTCAAATAATTACAGGCAATATAATAAAACAAAAAAATTACGAATTATACGAGGATGAAAGAGCGGAAAGAATAACTGGATTAGAAGGCTATAATTTAACTAAAAAGGTCGAATGGAAAAGCTTAAATAATAGCGAAATAACTGTAACAGGAAGAATAATTGGTGGTTGTTTAGATATAATATCAGAAATAGCAGGAACAAAATATGATGGTACAAATGAATTTAACGAAAAATATAAAAATGACGGAATTATTTGGTATTTTGATAATTGTGAATTATCAAAAGAAGAGCTAATTCGTACGATATGGAAATTAAATGAACTCGATTATTTTAAATATGCAAAAGCAATTATATTTGGAAGAAACGGAGAAGAAACATCGTGTATAGGATATACAATGGAAGAAGCTCTGCAAGATAGTGTTATATCAAATTTAAATATTCCAATTATATATGATACTGATATATCACATAAAGGACCATGTTTAACGATAATAAATGGGGCAATTGCAACAATAAAATATGCGAATAAAAGAGGAAGTATAGATTTTGAATTAAAGTGATAAAGAAAATAATAGTATTGAATATTTTTAATTGATAATGAGGTAGTAATAGTAAATACTTGAAAAAGTCAGGTAAAAATGTTAATATATATATTATACTAAACTAAAACTACATCCATACAACATATGGAGGAAAGCATGAAAAAGAAGGTTTATTCAAAAATTCGCTATATTATTGTAGTATCGATGGCAATGTTAATTGCATGTATGACGACTAGTTGTGCTTGGTTCGACAATGAAATGAAAAATATAAAAGGCGAGTTAATTGGAAACAAGTTCAACATCGATTTTTATGATAATTATGGGGATAATATCCTCACAATTCACGGAAAAAAAGTTGGTATAGAGGCAAATTATGTGAAAACAAAATCTGTTAACTCAGACGGAGAATCATCAACCAATTATGAGCTTTCAAGTGTTGTTACAATTACTGTAGACGGAAACCAGGTAAATCAAACTGGCAATACAGTTATTTTTGCTGAGGAAGGTCTTGAAAAGGTTGAAGATTTTGAGTTACCAGATGATGTAACTGGAAGCGGAGGAACGATTAATGCTATTGACAGGAACATTAATAAAATAAAAAATATTCTTGGAACATCAAAAGTAGTTGTAATCTGCTCACAACTTGGTGTGCCACTTGCTGTTTATGGCGGAGAAGATGTATACTGGGAAATTCCAGATGATTTGCCCAAAACGACAAAACTCAACATTGATGGCAAAGCTTTGTATATTCATAGAGCAAACTATATAATGTTGGACAATGATTTGATCGATTAAAATAAGGAAGTAGTTTTAGTTTTTGTTATAAAGGAGAGGACCATGCATATGGTCCTTTTTATAATTCTCAAAATAAATATTTTTATATAAATTTGTTTAATATCATAAACAATTATTCAATTTTTAATTTTTTACATTACATTGATTGTAATACTACATAAATATTCAAAAAAAGCAATTATTTTCCTTGCAATGACTAAAATTATATGATAAAATATCAAGGTATTAAAAATACAAAACCTTATACTTAGTTCAAGGATAATTAACACCACTTAAACTCAGTTTAAGGATAAAAAATAATAATGGAGGTGCATTGTAAAATGACAAAGGAAAGAAAACAAGAAATAATCGCTACTTATAAAAGAGATGAAAACGATACTGGTTCACCAGAAGTTCAAATAGCTCTTTTAACAGAAAGAATCAATGAATTAACAGAACATCTAAAAGTTCACAAAAAAGACAATCATTCAAGAAGAGGTCTTTTAAAAATGGTAGGAAGCAGAAGAAACTTACTTAACTACTTAGCAAAAAAAGATGTTCAAAGATACAGAGATATCGTAGAAAAACTTGGATTAAGAAAATAATAACTTTTGGACGTTTTGCATAAATAAATTGCTAAACGTCCATTTTAATTAAATGGTGTTAAAAATGCTTAAAAATTAGTAAGTAGCTTGGATAAAGTACTTTAAAAAAATATATTAAATAAAAGTAAATTAAAGTAATTTATCGAGGTTACAGCTAATTTTAAGCAAATAATAAATTATAAAGGAGAGAAGTATATGTTTAAATGTTATGAAACAGAATTAGCTGGAAGAAAATTAACAATTGAAACTGGAAAAATTGCAGAGCTTGCAAATGGAAGTGTTATGGTAAGATATGGAGATACTGTAGTAATGGTAAATGTTACAGCATCAAAAGAGCCAAGAGAAGGAATTGACTTTTTCCCATTATCAGTTGATTATGAAGAAAAATTATATGCAGTAGGAAAAATACCAGGAAGTTTTACAAAAAGAGAAGGAAAACCTGCAGATAAAGCTATATTAACATCAAGAGCAATAGATAGACCAATAAGACCATTATTCCCAAAAGATTTCAGAAATGATGTATGTGTAGTAGCAACAGTATTATCTGTAGAGCAAGATAATTCACCAGAGGTTTGTGCAATGATAGGAACAGCAGCAGCACTTGCAATATCAGACATTCCATTTGGAGGACCAACAGCAGCTGTTAATGTAGGATATGTAGATGATAAAATAGTAATAAATCCAACAGCAGAGCAAAGAGAACACAGTAGATTACGTTTAACTGTAGCTGGAACACAAGAAAAAATAACAATGATTGAGGCCGGAGCAGATGAAATACCAAATAGCACAATGTTACAAGCAATAAAAGATGCTCATGTTGAAATAAAAAAATTATGTGATTTTATATCAAAGATACAAGCAGAAATAGGAAAGCCAAAATTTGAATATCAATCATTTGCAACAGATAAAGATGTATATGAAGAAATAAAATCAAACTTCAAAGAAAGAATGTACAAAGATGTTCAAGAAGTTGATAAAACTGTAAGAGATACAAATATAGAAAAAATAACTGAAGATATAACAAATTATTTTATAGAAAAATATGGAGAAGAATCAGCAGAAGAAAAGAAAGCTGATATTGCAAATAGTGTTCATGATCTAGAAAAAGAATGTGTAAGAGAAATGATACTAGAAGAGCATAAAAGACCAGATGGTAGAAAAATAGATGAAATAAGACCACTATCTTGTGAAGTTGGAGTATTACCACGAGTACACGGAAGTGCTATCTTTACAAGAGGTCAAACACAAGTAATGTCAATAGTAACTTTAGGAATGAAAAGTGAAGAGCAATTATTAGATGGATTAGATGAAGAAACAGGAAAAAGATATATGCATCAATATAACTTCCCATCATACAGTGTTGGAGAAGCAAGACCATCAAGAGGACCAGGAAGAAGAGAAATTGGCCATGGAGCATTAGCTGAAAAAGCATTAGTCCCAGTAATTCCATCAGAAGAAGAATTCCCATATGCAATAAGAGTTGTATCAGAAGTATTAAGCTCAAATGGTTCAACATCACAAGCTAGTATATGTGGAAGTACATTAGCTTTAATGGATGCAGGTGTTCCAATTAAAAAGCCAGTAGCTGGAATATCAACAGGATTAGTAACAGACAAAAATGATCCAAATAGATATGTAATGTTAACTGATATTCAAGGTATTGAAGATTTCTTTGGAGATATGGACTTTAAAGTAGGTGGAACAAAAGATGGTATAACTGCTATACAAGTTGACATTAAAATAGATGGATTAACATATGATATAATAGAACAAGCTTTTGAAAGAACAGAAAAAGCAAGAATGTATATATTAAATGACATAATGTTACCACAAATAGCAGAGCCACGTGCAGAAATTTCAAAATATGCTCCAAAAATAATAACAACCCAAATTAGTGTAGACAAAATAAAAGATGTAATTGGAACCGGTGGAAAAGTTATAAACAAAATAATTGCTGAAACAAATGTAAAAATAGATATTGAAGAAGATGGTTCTGTATGTGTATATTCTAATGATTCAAAAAATGCAGAAGTAGCAATGAAAATGATAAAAGATATAGCAAGAGAAATAGAAGCAGGGGAAATTTATGATGGTGTCGTAACAAAAATAATGCCATTCGGAGCATTTGTTGATTTAGGTGGAGGAAAAGAAGGATTACTTCATATTTCAAAAATATCAAGTAAAAGAGTAGAAAAAGTAGAAGATGTATTAGCAATTGGAGACGAAATAAGAGTAAAAGTATCTGAAATTGATTCTCAAGGAAGAGTAAATTTAACAATGAAAGACCTAGAATCTACAGCTCAAAATAAAGACGAAAACAAAGAAGAAAAATAATAAAATAAAAGCAAAAACAATAGTATATTTTAGTATACTATTGTTTTTGAAAATAACCAAAAAATAAGGGGCTTTTTTGTGAATTATTTGTGAAAATATAAAAAAAAGTAACAAAATGTTGAAAAAAAGAATATAAGTAAGTATAATATATATGAATTTAAAATTAAGGAGTAAAAGATGGAATATTTATATATAATACAACAGGCACTTATTTGGATTGTAACTATATATTGGTTATATCAATTCATAATTAGTTTGTGCTCTTTTGTTAAAATTAAAGAAAAACCTTTAAAAGAAGATAAACAACACAGATTCATGACAATAATACCAGCTCATAATGAAGAAAAAGTTGTAGTAAATTTAATAGAGAGTTTAAAAAAATTAGACTATCCAAAAGATTTATACGACATATATGTAATTGCAGATAACTGCACAGACAAAACAGCAGAAGTTGCAAAAAAAGCAGGAGCAATAGTATATGAAAGATTTGATGAAGCTCATAAAACAAAAGGTCATGCTCTTCAATGGTTTTTAGCTCAAAAAATTGAAGAAGATGCACCATATGATGCATTTTGTATATTTGATGCTGATAATATAGTAGATGAAAATTTCTTAAAAGTAATGAATAAAAAATTGTGTCAAGGAGAAGAAGTTGTTCAAGGATATAAAGACATAAAAAATCCATCAGACAGTTGGGTATCTGCAGGATATGCAATATTCTATTGGACAATGCATAGATTTTATCATTTAGCAAGATATAATATAGGTCTTTCACCTTTAATGAATGGAACAGGTTTTATGGTAAAATTTGATGTAATAAAACCTCAAGGATGGAACACAAAAACATTAACAGAAGATATAGAGTTTTCGTTAAAAAGAATTATAGAAGGTAAAAAATTGGGTTGGGCAAGAGATGCAATAGTATATGATGAGCAACCAGTAGGATTTAAACAATCATGGACACAAAGATCAAGATGGACAGTAGGACATATGCAATGTTTAAAAGAATATACAAAACCATTAGCTGAAGCTGTAGTAAAAAATAAAACAGTAATGAATTTTGACGGTTTATTATATATGTTAGGAACAACACCAATGTTAATATTAACAATGGTACTAGTAATAGTAAATATTGTTTTATTTGCAACAGGAGCAATGAGTGGATTGGATTTTACAATACAAATGTTAAAATATATTATACCAACATTATTAGTATTACCATTTATGGGATTAGTAGTGTTATATTTAGAAAAAAAGCCAATAAAACCAATGATAAAAGGACTGTTAACATATCCAATTTTTATGGGATCATGGTTATTAATAAATATAAAATGTCTATTCAAAAGAGATACAGAATGGAAGAAAATAGACCATGTTAATGATAAAAAAATAGAAGATTTATAAAAAAAGAAAATCAGTATTTTTATTACTGATTTTCTTTTTTTTAGACTTTGTCGAAATTTGGTATACGGTTTTTATTGCAAACTCAAGAAAATTGCAATAAAATATAAGAACTATGTAAAACTGTACACAAAAGTTTTAGAAATTTATTTAAAATTAAATTTCAAAAATTCAAATTATTTTTTTCAAAAAATTGGCATCTAAAAAAATCCAAACAAAACATATATAAATGAAAATAATTTAAAAGAATAAATTATATATTTGAATTTCTACAAAAAATATATAAAACATAGGAGGGGTGTAATATAGAAGAACTTGAATATTGGATTTGGATTTCACAAATAAAAAATATGACTTTTGGAGTATTTGACTTATTATTAAAAAAGTACGAAAATATAAGAAATATATGGAATCTTAATGAAAAAGAGCTTAAATCAAATAGGTTTTTATCTGAAATATTATTATTAGAGCTATGCAATAAATCATATAAAAGCAATTTAACTAAATATTTAAGATATATAAATAAAAATGATATAAAAATTATAAAATATACTGACAATAATTATCCGCAAAAATTAAATAATATACAAAATAAACCAATAGTGTTATATTCGAAAGGAAATCTAAAAAACATAAATAATGAATCTGTTGCAATTGTAGGCTCAAGGATGGCATCAATATATGGAAAAAAGAATGCGTATTATTTTTCATATGAATTAGCTAAACGAAATGTCAATATTGTTAGTGGTTTGGCAAAAGGAATAGATTCATATTCACATATAGGTGCATTAAAAGCCAAGGGAAAAACAATAGCTGTTATAGGATGTGGAATGGATAAAATATATCCAAAAGAAAACGAAAAATTATATTATGAAATTTTAAAAAATGATGGACTTATAATATCCGAATACATAGTTGGAACAAAACCAGAAAAAACAAATTTTCCAAGAAGAAATAGAATAATAAGTGGTATTTCAGATGCTGTAATTGTTGTAGAAGCAGGTGCCAAAAGTGGGTCATTAATAACGGCAAACCATGCAATAAACCAAGGCAAAGAAGTATGGGCAATACCAGGAAACATTAACTTAGCAAATTCGGTGGGAACTAACGAGTTAATAAAAGATGGTGCAAATGTTTTAACTAAATTAGGCGATATAATATGGTAGTTCTGAAAAAGGTTGCTAGTTAAGTTTAAAAAAGAAAATCGTAAATGGAAATGGTGATGGGTGTTATCAATCTGTGACTGAGATTAGTGTGTGATGTCAAAAAGAACCGTCCCCATTGACAACTTGTCGAATTATGTAGAAATTTGCAGATGAAAAAAGATTGACTTTGTATGAATTTGATATTAAAATTAGTACATAATAAAATTTTATTCAAAAAATTTAATTCTAAAAAATTTCCAAAGAAATTTAAAAAATGTAATAGGAGGTGACTTATTGAAACGAAAAACATTGAAGTCTTTGTTCAGTGTTATTATTAGTGTTATTGTAGTATGTTGTTTATTCATTTTTTTATATCTAAAAAATAAAAATTCCATTATTCAATCAAATCTAATAAAAGAGGCAGATAGTATTGTAAACGAAAATATTATTAATTGTGATGCTATTAAAAAAAGTGAAGAGCAAAAACAAATTGAGGAGTGTGAGGCTTTTTCAATTGAAAAAATATCTAGTGATAATAATGTTTTAGGAAAAATAAAAATTCCAGCAATAAATGTTGAAGCACCAATTAAAGAAGGCGTAACACAAGATGTATTAAAAGAATCTGTTGGACATTTTTGTGATAGTAGTTATTGGAATGGAAATGTTGCTCTTGCTTCTCATAACAGGGGGACATATGCACATTATTTTGAAAAGATAAATAAATTACAAATTAATGATGAAATCATTTATCAAACTAAATTAGGGACAAGAGTTTATATTGTAACTGAAATAAATCAAATATCTGAAAATGATTTGTCTGTTTTAGAAAAATCAAATAAAAATATTTTAACATTAATAACCTGTGTAAAAGATAAGAAAAATTTAAGATTATGTGTACAAGCATCAGAAAAAGTTTAATTTTTATTAAAATAATATACTAAAGAGCATTTTAATTACAAAAGAATTTTTGAAGAAATCATAAAAAAGTAATGTCGTAAATAGATGTTTACGAAATCCAAATATATAAATAGAAGAAAGAAGGAATGAGTTTATTTATGAAAAAAGTAAGGAAAATGTTGTTTAGTATAGTATTATTGGTATTGGCTATATTTCAAATATCTACACAAATGAAAAAAACAGAAGCTGCAACAGCAGGCGAAATACAGTATTTACAAAGAGATAACAAAGGTTTTTATTCAATACAAAAATGGAATGGGTCTGAATGGATATATGTTACATATAGTATAACATATTATACAGATAGCAATGGAGTAAAAAGAATAGCATATTGTATAGATCCAGATTTAAAAGGAATAGGTTGGATTAAAGGTGAGTATGCAGGATATGATGTAAAATTAAAAGAGCTATTATCAAATGAAAAATTATGGCGCGTATATACAAATGGATATCCATATAAAACACCAAGTCAAATGGGAGTTGAAACAGAAGATGATGCATACCTGGCAACAAAAATGGCGTCATATGCAATTCTTAGAGGTAACTCAATTGAAGAAATAAGACAACAATATAGAGCTGGAACAACAAAAGTCGAAAATGAAAGTTTAGAAGATATACAAAGAAGAGGCACAAAAGTAATTGATGCAATATGTAAATTAATTGATATTGGCTACAATGGAAGCGAAACAATAAAAAATAATAATATATTACAAATATCAAAACAAAGTGAGTTATCAAAAGATTTAAATAAAGATGGTTATTATTCTGCAATTTTTAAAGTGAATTCAAAAGTAGAATGCAGTCAATATAATGTTTCTGAAATTACAGGATTCCCAGAAGGAACATATATAGCAGATAAAACTGGTACTAATAAAACAGAATTTAATGGAAATGAAAGTTTTAAATTAATGATTCCAAAAGATAAAATAACAAATAGTATAGATGGCAATATAAAAATTGTAGGAAAGTGCAAAAATTACCCAATATATTATGCTGAATGTAATGTTGGAAACTATCAAAACTATATGCTATGTTGTGATATGTATAGCGACGATGTACAAGCAAGCTCTAATATAAATATTAATGCCAATAAATGTGGAATTCAAATAGAAAAAATAGATAAAGACACTAAATACCCTATAAAGGGTGTAAAGTTTTTAATTAAATATGAAAGCGGAGAAGAAATAGGAATATATGAAACAGATGAAAATGGAAAAATAAATATAGCTAATTTAAAACCAGGGAATATATCAATTAAAGAAATAGAAACAAATAAAAATTATATATTATCACCAAATGAAACAAATATAAAATTAGAATATGACGAAATAAAAAATGTAAAAATAGAAAACGAAAAGAAAAAAGGTTCAATAAAAATAATAAAGGTTGACTCGAAAAACAATGAAATAAAATTAAAAGGTGTAAAGTTCGAAATATACAATGAGCAAAATGAATTAATATCTTCATTAATAACAGATGAAAACGGCGAAGCAAAAATTGAAAATTTACCAATAGACACAAAATATACAATAAAAGAAATTGAAACAGCAAAAGATTATATATTGTCAGAAGATCCTATAACAATAGAGCTAGAAGAAAATGAAATAAAAACAATTACATTTAAGAACAAAAAAATTGAGCAAGACAAAAAAGAAACATTACCAAGAACAGGTCAAATAGACACAAGCAATTATTTATTAGGAATTTCAATAGCTGGAACAATTTTAAATACACAAATATTAAGAAAAAAGAATACAAAAAATAAAAAGGATAATAATAAATAAAAAGAAGGTGAAAATATGTTTTTGGCAGGTTTAATGATTGGGTCTATAGTCGGCGGAGTATTTGCAATAATATTGCATTGTTTAGTAATAATGAGTAAGACAGAATAAAATTCAGAAGTCCAGGCACACAAACAAAAATATTAACATATATTTAAAATATAGGAAAGAAATATGGAGGTAAATGTATGTTAGTATTTTCTATCTCGGGATTTTTAACATTTTTACAAACCTCACTTTTTGTGATTGGATACATATCTAAAAATAGTTTATTTCCAGAGCCATTAAATGCAGAAGAAGAAAAGATGTATTTACAAATGTTAGAAAACGGAGATAAAGAGGCAAGAACTATATTAATAGAGCGAAATTTAAGACTTGTAGCTCATGTATGCAAAAAATATAGCAATAACAATACAGACTTAGATGACTTAATATCAATAGGAACAATAGGCTTAATAAAGGGAATAGATAGTTTTAATTATAAAAAAGGTGTAAGACTTGCAACATATGTTTCTAGATGTATAGATAATGAAATATTAATGCATTTTAGAAGTGCAAAAAAATTAAATGCAGAAGTATATTTAGAAGACACTGTAGGAAAAGATAAAGATGATAATACTGTAAGTTTACAAGAAGTTTTAGAAAATAATGAAAGAAGTGTTGATGAAGAAGTTGATTTAAAATTTAAAATAAAAAAATTATATGCAAAAATGAAAACAGTTTTAAAAGATAGAGAATTCGGAATAATAACAATGCGATTTGGATTAGATGGAAAAAAGCCACGAACTCAAGAACAAATAGCAAAAATGCTAGGAATATCTCGTTCATATGTCTCAAGAATAGAAACAAAAGCGATAGGAAAACTGGCGAAAGAATTTAAAGAGTGAATTAATTGAAAAAGAAAAGATGCAAAAGGGAAAATTTGAATCAACTCAAATTTTCTCTTTTTTTCAATTTGTGTCAATGGTTGTCAATGGGGACGGTTCTTTTTGACAACCATTGAAAGAGTTGATTTTGTTGAATTTGTTGGTGCTACAAATAATGAATTATTAGCACTTAAAAATAAAGAATTAGATGTAAAAACTTTATATAGTAAAATAGGCAGTGCTGTAACGGATTATAATAGAGAATCAGTTATATAAATAGTAATAATATAAACAAACCAGATTCTCTTTTTGAGAATCTGGTTGTTGCATGAGAAATAACATGAGAATTAATGAGTAAGATATTTCAACGGAACACTAAAGCAATTGTAATCGAAAGAAATACTTCCTTCAAATAATTCCGCATGTTTCGAGAATCTTTCAAACCAGTTACAAAATCCCATAGAATCATCATCCATAGAGATACGAAATGTTTTGTTAACCAAATCAACCTCACACAAGAAGATAAATGGATGTTTACCAAACAAAGAAATCTCAGTAATTCTCTTGTCAGGGGCTATTTCTACTCCATTGTAGTTAGAGAATGTAATGGTGGTCTGTGTAACATCAATTAATGCTAACCCCGCATTAATCATATCATTAATTTCTTTTTCGGGGATAGTATCCAATAATGTTTGCACGTTATTGAAAATTTCTTGTATTTTCTCTTCAGTTAAATTCACTCTTTTCTCATACTTTTTAGTGATTTCTGTAATAGTCATAAAAGCCTCCTGAAAATAAATATACTTTTGATTGTGGATATTCGGACAGGTGAAAACAACAAGAGGACTTGCAAAAAAGTTCTCACTATACATAGTATAACATATTTTATGTAAAATTGCAAATACTGACAATTTACATAAACAATATTATAATAGTGCTACAATCTTTTTGAAACCGAAAAGAATTAAAAACTTGGAGGTCGTAATACCTCTAGTTAAAGAACATTTCAAAATTGCTTCAAAAACACTTTATTGTTTTTTGACCACCTGCTCCAAGTTACGTTTTACTGGAATCCCACAAAATAGCCTTTTTTGCTCTTGATAAAATCCCACGAATTTGATAATATATAGCAAATGGAGGATTTATTATGGAAGAAAAAACAAATGTGATGAGAATTTTAGAGCAGAAAAAAATAAAATATAATAGTTATTCATATGCAAGTACACAAGCCATAAGTGGAATGGAGGTAGCGACAGCTTTAAATCAAGACCCTAATTGTGTATTTAAAACACTAGTTACAGTTGGAACATCAAGAAGCAATTATGTTTTTTTGGTTCCAGTAAATAAAGAACTTAATTTAAAAAAAGCTGCTAAAAGTGTTAATGAAAAAAAGGTCGAAATGATTAAATCAAAAGAGCTATTACCACTTACAGGATATATACATGGTGGATGCTCTCCAATAGGTATGAAAAAGCAGTTTAAAACAGTTATTAATATTACTGCACAAAATTTTGAAAAAATAATTTTTAGTGCTGGTAAAATAGGATATCAAGTTGAAATGAGTTTAGAAAACCTGCAAAAAGTAATAAATTTTACATTGGCAGATATAGTTGATTAAGAAAAGGTGATAAAAATGATATTAGTAAGTGGTTGTTTAGTAGGAATAAATTGTAAATACAGCGGTGGTAATAATTATGATGAAAGAATATTCAATCTAGTTAAAGAAGGAAAGGCAATTCCAGTATGTCCAGAACAATTAGGAGGCCTACCAACTCCAAGATCTGCATCAGAAATAAATGATGAAAAGGTAATAAACAAGAACAACGAAGATGTAACAGTACAATATAAAAGAGGAGCAGAAGAAACATTAAATTTAGCAAAAAAGTTAGGTGTAAAGCAAGTAATATTACAACCAAGAAGTCCGTCATGCGGAAAAGGAAAAATATATAGCGGAAAATTTGATGGAACATTAATAAATGGAAATGGTATAACAGCAGAATTGTTAATGAAAAATGGAATAGAAGTATTAATGCCGGATGAATATTTTAATTAAGATAAAAAAGAAACAATTGTTAAATTTTATAACAATTGTTTCTTTTTTATATGGTGACCCCTACGGGAATCGAACCCATGATTCGGCCTTGAGAGGGCCGCGTCTTAACCGCTTGACCAAGGGGCCATATATAATACTTTATATTTATAACATAAATAAATTACTTAGTCAAGAAATAAAAACAAAAAATTAAATAAAAAAATCCAAAAATATAGCTTTAATTATTTAAATGTGATATAAATATAAAGTATAAATTGGAGTGGTATCGAAGTGGTCATAACGAGGCGCACTCGAAATGCGTTAGCTCTGAATAAGGGCCCGTGGGTTCGAATCCCACTCACTCCGCCAAAATAATATTAGGAGGAAAAGTATGAGATGTCCAAACTGTGGCAGTGAAAGTATATCTAGTATAGTTGATACAAAAACAAAAACCAAAGGATTTGACGGAAGTAATGCATGTTGTGGATATTTGTTATTCGGATGGCCAGGTGTTCTATGCGGATTATGTAATACAGGAGATACTGTAACAAGAACTAAAACAACTAATATCTGTAACAATTGTGGACATAGGTTTTAAAAATGAAAAAGGAAACAAAAATAAAAACATGGGCATTTTTTATGAGGTTAGGCAATAAATGTGGATGCCACCAAATGGAAGAGCGCAGTTTTAAAATAAAAGGTTATCAATTTCCTGTATGTAGTAGATGTACAGGAATATTAACAGGTCAAATAATTGGAATAATAATATATTTATTAAAATTTAGAGTACTGTTATATATAAGTATTATATTTTTATTAATTATGTTTATAGATTGGTACATACAATACAAGAAAATAAAGGAATCAACAAATACAAGAAGATTTATAACTCGGAAATTTAGCAGGAATAGCACAAACAAGTATATTGATAGAGTTAATAATATTTATATGTAACATATTTAAATAAAAACAAAAGTCGAGGAAAAAGGGAAGATGGAAAAGTCAAGAAGGATAAAATTAACTGCTCCACAAATTTTAGTATTAGGAGTAATTGCAAGTATTTTTATAGGAGCAATTTTATTAAAATTACCAATAAGCAATGTTTCTGGAAAACACATAAAGTTTATAGATAGCCTATTTACAGCAACATCAGCTGTATGTGTAACAGGTTTAAATACAATAATACCAGCAGAACAATTTACAATATTTGGAAAAGTAGTCTTAATGTGTTTAATAGAAATAGGTGGAATAGGATTCATGAGCTTCATAGCACTATTACTATTATTAATGCGAAAAAAAATAGGACTATCAGAGCGTAATTTAATAAAAGAATCTTTAAATCAAAATTATAATAAAGGAATAATTAAATTAATAAAAAAGATATTTATTTATCTTGGAGTAATAGAAATTATAGGAGCTATTTTTTTATCAATAAGATTTATCCCACAATATGGAACAAAAATGGGAATATTTTATTCGATATTTCTTTCAATATCAGCAGTATGTAATGCTGGTTTTGATATTATGGGAAGTAATAGTTTAATAAATTATCAATATGATTGGCTAGTTTCTATATCTATTATGGTTTTAATTATAGTAGGAGGACTAGGATTTACTGTTTGGGACGATATAATTGATGCAATAAAAAAAATATGTGCTAAAAAAATACCTGCTAGAAAATTTGGTAGAGAAATTTCAACACATACAAGAATAGTATTGATAACAACATTTATATTGTTAGTATCAGGAGCAGTATTTACATTTATATTAGAAAAAGATAATGTTCAAATAATGAAAGATGACAATATAGCTCAAAAAATACTAAAATCAAGTTTTTATTCAACAACCCTTAGAACAGCAGGTTTTGAATCAATTGATTCAACAGAGCTAACAACAGCTACAAAATTTATATCATTAATATATATGTTTATAGGTGGTTCGTCGGGAAGTACTGCAGGAGGAATAAAAACAACAACTTTTGCAATAATTATTTTAATGGTTATAAGTTATCTAAAAGGAAATGAAAACACAATTATAAATAAAAGAAAAGTACCTCAAAGATTGCTAAAAAGAGCAATAGTAGTTATGTTTGTTAGTGCTTTTATAATAATTGTTTCAATAGTTGGTTTATCAATAACAGAAGATATTAAAGCAGAGCATACTTTACCGGAAGCGGAAACATCTGTAAGAGATGTAAGCTTTTTAGATATATTTTATGAAGTATTTTCAGCATTTGGAACAGTAGGATTAACACTTGGAATAACACCAAAACTAAGTGTGGCAGGAAAAATAATAATTATCTTTGTAATGTTTATAGGAAGATTAGGTCCAATAACAATTTCATATGCTGTGCTGAAAAAGGACAAACGAAATAAAGGAATAAAGTATCCTGAATGTGATGATTTAATAGTTGGATAATAAATTTTATATGATATATGCAAGTAAAAAAATGTTTTGAGCAGAGAAAAATATATATTTTTCTATTTTTTATATTGAAAAAAAAATTAAAAAAGGGAATGTGAAATATTATGAAAAATAATAATACAACAAAAGAAAGTAAAGAGCTTGTTACTAAAACTAAAATGAAATTATGGAAAAAAATAGTAATAACAATACTAATATTTATATTATTAGCAATAATAGCTTTTGTTACATATGAAAAGTCAACAGTAAACAATACATATTATATTGGTGAAAAAAATCTCCAAATTCCAGTATTTGTTTATCATGATATTGTAGGGGATGAATCACAAATACAATATGATTATATGCAAACAACATATGATACATTTAAAAAGCAAATAACAGGACTAATGAAATTGGGATATAAGCCGATAAGTTATCAAGATTTAGAAGATTATAAAAATGGTAAAAAAGCAATTCCAAAATGGAGCTTTGTAATAACTTTTGATGATGGATATACCGGAGTATATACATACGCGTATCAATTTGCAAAAGAACAAAATATTCCAATGACATCTTTTATAAATAACAATACCATAGGGACTGAAGATGATTTTTATAATTGGAATCAAGCCAAAGAAATGGAGGAAAGTGGTCTTATTTCAATTTATTCACATGGATTAACTCATGCAAGATATAATGAAGAAACGCCACAAAAACTTGTTGAAGATACAAATAAATCATATGAAGAGCTTGATGAAAAATTGGGAAATAATAGATTAAAAGTATTTACATATCCATATGGATTACATACACAAGAAGAGCGTGTAGCTCTTTGGAATAATGGGTATATACAAAATTTAACTGATAATAGAATAAATTTAAGTAATGAATTAGATTTATCTGGAATTCATAGGTCATATCCATTAAGTGATTCTGTTTTTAAAATGTTAGTAAAAATACAATATAGAGTTTTTAGATATGAAATATTACGGAATTTTTTAAATTATAAAATTAATTTTAATGTGCATCTGTTATTTTTCTAAAAAAGAAAGGGTTGTAAAAATGAGAAAGTTAAATATATTAGTTATAGGATTAAAAACGTTTGGTCAAAGTGTTGTAAGACAATTATATGAGTATAATTGCGATGTTTTGGCTATTGATAGAGATATGGAAAGAGTAGAAGAAATTGCAGATTATGCAACAGAAGCAATTCAATTAGATATAAAGGATTCAACTGAGCTAAAAAAATTATCTTTAGATAACTTTGATGTTGCAGTAATTACAATGCGAGATATAGGAACAAATATAATGGCTGCAATGTTATGCGAAGAAGCTGGAATACCTAAAATAATAGCAAGATCAGCAAGCAATTTACATAAAAAAATATTAGAAAAAATAGGGGTAAACACAATAATATCACCAGAGCAGGAAATGGGAATAAGAATAGCAAAAGGAATAATGGATATAAATGTAATGGAAGCAATAAAAATATCTGAAAATTATGATATAGTAGAGCTAAAAGCACAGGAAAAATGGATAGGAAAAACATTAAGAGATTTAAAATTTAGAAATCACTTTGGAATGAATGTACTATTAGTAAAAAAAGAAAATACCAAATTAACAATTTCTCCAAGCGGTGATTATGAAATTGAAAAAGGTGATAGATTGGTTGCTATTGACGATAAAAATATAGGTGAAGAATAATTTTATACAAGTGTGTAAACATACAGTATATTGCAAATAAGGTTAAATAAAGTTTTGCAGTATACTGTGTTTTTATATAAAAAATAAAATGTTCACTATAGAGAACAATAAAAGAAAAAGTCCACTATAGTGAACAAAAGCAAACAACGATAAAAATTACAATAAATAATTTATAAATTACAAATAGAAAATGCAAAACAATAGGCATTATGTAAAAAAGATTGTTTACAAAAAAAGGGATTTATGCAATAATAGAGAGGATTAAATAGAGTTTAAATATATATCAGCTAAAGAAAGGATATAAACTATGTGGGGAGATATAATAATAGCTTTTTTACTAGCATTTATAACAGCATATGTAATAACACCATATACAATGAGGTTAGCTAAAAAAGTTGGTGCAATAGATATGCCAGGTGATAGAAGAATAAATAAAAGACCAATGCCAAGATTAGGTGGAATTGCTGTAATATCAGGATTTGTGGTATCTGTAATATATCTATTAACATCTATGGTAATAGAAGGCGGATTTGGATTAATGGATAATGCTACCGAAATTATAGGATTTTTTTGTGGTATTGCCGTGTTAGGAGCTGTATGCTTTATAGATGATTGTAAAGATATACATCCATTATTAAAACTACTAGCTCAAACAATTTCTGCAATAATTGTTGTAGCTTGTGGAATAAATATAGAAAATATGGATTCTCCAGTAATAAATAATATAATACAAGCTCACCCCTGGTTTTCATATATATTAACTGTATTTTGGATAGTTGGTATAACAAATGCAATAAATTTAATAGATGGATTAGATGGTCTATCATCAGGAATAACACTAATATCATGTATATCATTAATGGTAGTGTTTACAATAAATGAATCACCATTATTATCAATAATATTAATAACAGCATTGGCAGGAGCAATAAGTGGATTTTTACCATATAATTTTAATCCAGCAAAAACCTTTATAGGTGATGTAGGTTCAAACTTTTTAGGATTTTCATTAGCAGTAATTTCAATATTAGGTGTAGCAAAAACATATACTGCAATAGTTATAGTAGCACCAATAATAGTATTAGGATTACCAATATTTGATACACTATTTGCAATAGTAAGAAGAATTTACCAAAGAAAATCTCTAAAAGGAGTATTTATGCCAGATAAAGGACATTTGCATCACAGATTAATGGCAAGAGGATATACCCAAAAAGAAGCAGTATTTATATTATATGGATTTAGTGCAATATTAGGAGTATTTGCAATTGTTTTACTAGAAAGTGGTGTATGGAAAGCAGTATCATTTGCAATGGTTGTATCTGCAATAATTGCAGTTGGATATAAAGATATAACAAGAAAAGCAGACCTAAATAAAGCAAAAATGAAAAGAATGGAAGAGCGAAATAAGAAAGATAGTAATTAATATATTAAGATGGAGGCTGAAATATAGTGAAAAAAATATTATTTGCCGCATATTCTTTAGATCTTGGTGGAATTGAAACAGCATTAGTAACATTAATAAATTACTTAGCAAAAAAACAGTACGATATAACATTAGTACTTGAAAAAAAAGAAGGAATATTTTTAGACACAATAGATAAAAATATAAAAATTATAGAATATTCACCAAGCTATAATAAAAATAGAATACTAGCAAAAATAAAAAATGCATTAAATAGATTAAAATTTATATTAAAATATAAAAACAAATTTGACAGTGCTATATCATTTGCAACATATTCTTTATCATCATCATTTATAGCAAGAACATCATCAAAAAATAGTGTATTATGGGTACATAATAATTATTTAAATTTCTTTGAAAATGATGAAAGAAAATATTTAGAATTTTTCAATAATGTAAATGCAGAAAAGTTTACTAAAATAGTATTTGTGTCAGAAGAATCTAAAAAAGATTTTGAAAATAGATATAAAAATTTAAAAGACAAATTAATAGTATGTAATAATTTAATCGACTATAATAAGATAATAAAAAAATCAGAAGAAGTTATAACAGATTTTAAAAAAGATAAAAATGAAATAACTTTTTTGAATATAGGAAGACATGACGAAAAACAAAAACAGTTAACAAAACTAATAAAGTCAGCGGAAGTATTAAAAAAAGAAAACTATAAATTTAAAATAATACTAGTTGGAGTCGGTCCAGATACACGAAATTACCAAAAACAGGTAAAAGACTTAAATTTAGAAAAAGAAATTATATTTTTGGGACCAAAAAAGAATCCATATCCGTATTTTAAAGAATGTGATAGTGTAATTTTAACATCGAATTTTGAAGGGTATCCAGTTGTATATATAGAATCATTGGTGTTTAATAAACCAATAATAACTACAGATGTATCAGATAGTAAAAAAGATATAGAAGGAAAATATGGCATAGTTTGTTCAAAAGATGTTAAACAAATAAGCAAAGCAATGGAAGAATTTATAAACAACGGCTATGAAATAAAAAATAAATTTGACCCAGAAAAATATAATAACGAAATAATAAAAAAAATAGAGGATATTATATTGAAGTAAAACTACACAAGAAAACTACACAAGAAACTACACAAGAAATTTGAAGTGGTATGTAGCAATTCAAAAGCTAGGAGGCGGAAATGAAATTAATAAGCGTAATAATTCCGATATATAACACACAAAAATATTTAAAAAAATGTATTGATTCAGTAGAAAGTCAAAGCTACAACAATATAGAAATAATACTAGTAAATGATGGCTCTACAGATAGTTCAGAAAAAATAATACAACCATATTTACAAAAATATGAAAATATTAAATATTACAAAAAAGAAAACGGTGGATTATCTGATGCAAGAAATTATGGAATACAAAAGGCAACTGGTGATTATATATGCTTTTTAGATTCTGACGATTACATAGATATAAATTTGTTTTCAAAATTACAAAAATACTTAGATTTAGATTACGATATGATAAAATACAAGCTTGTAAAAGTAGACGAAAACTATAATGAAACGGAAAAAGTAGATGGTCCAATATTTGAAGAAAAAACAGGAGAAGAAGCATTTAATACATTATATTATCAAGATGTAATGTTACAACCAGCGTGGTTATACTTATATAAAACCGAGTTCTGGAAAGAAAATAATTTTGAATATCCATTAGGAAAATTACATGAAGATTTTGCATTAACATCACTAATAATGTTAAAGGCAAAAAAAGTAGCATCAACAAATGTATACGGATATTATTATTATCAATCAAGTTCAAGTATAACACGAGGAAATAACCAACAAAAAATAATGAAAAGAGCATTAGATATGCTATACCATTATGATTATATGAATGAAAAAATAAAAGAATACAATATATCTAAACAAACATTAGAAAATTTAAAAATATATTATACAAACAATATAATTTTAAAAATAGAAGATTTAAACAAAATAAATCAAAAATACTATATAAAAGAAATTAAAAAGCGAAAAATATTAAAAAATATAAAAGCAAGAAATTTTAAACAATTACTAAAGAAAATAATTTTAAATATAAATATAAGATGGTATTTAAAATTAAGATAATAGGAGGGAATATGCCTAAAGTTAGTATTATAGTACCAGTATATAATGTAGAAAGATATATAGTAAGGTCAATGGATTCATTAGTAAATCAAACTTTAAAAGATATAGAAATAATAGTTGTAAATGACGGATCTACAGACAATTCAAAAAAATTAATTGAAATATATCAAAAAAAATATCCAAATAAAATAAAATTAGTGGATAAAAAAAATGGTGGATTATCTGATGCAAGAAATTATGGAATACCACATGCAACAGGAGAATATATTGCATTTTTAGATTCAGATGATTATGTAGAGCTAGATACATATGAAAAAATGTACAACAAGGCAAAAGAAGATGACAGTGATTTGGTAGAATGCGATTTTATATGGGAATATCCAGATAGAAAAAAAGTTGATACGGGGAAAATATATAACAACAAAAAAGAAATGTTAACATATGCAAGAGTTGTTGCTTGGAATAAATTAATAAAAAGAAGCTTAATAGAAGAGCACAAAATGGAGTTCCCAAAAGGATTAAGATATGAAGATGTAGAATTCTTTTACAAAATGGTTCCATATTACAATAAAGTATCATTTGTAAAAGAGCCATTAATACACTATATTCAAAGAAGATCATCAATATCAAATACACAAAATGAAAGAACAAAAGAAATATTCACAATAATGGACAATGTAATAAAATATTACAAAGAAAACAATTTATATGAAGAATATAAAACAGAGCTAGAATATACATACGCACGATTACTATTATGTAGTTCGTTATTTAGAATTACAAAAATAGAAGATGCCAAAATAAGAAAGCAATTATTAAATGAAACGTGGACAAGACTAAATAACGAATTTCCAAATTGGAAGAAAAATGAAATACTAAAAAAAGATAAATCAGCAAAAAATTTTTATATGAAAACAGTAAATAAATTTACATATAAAATATATTGTGCTATTTTTAGCGCTTAAAGAGGTGATAACAATTAAAAAAATTTTATTTGGAATAACAAGCCTAACACTAGGTGGAGCAGAGCGAGTATTAGTAGATATATCAAATAAGCTATCAGAAAAATACGATATAACAATATTTTCAATATATGACAATGGAGAGCTAAAAAATGATTTAAACAAAAATGTAAAATTTAAAGCTTTATATAATTGCAGATATGATGAATTAACAAAATTACAAAAAATGTGGATTCCAATAAAAATATTGTTATTCAGCAAAATAATTTATAATAAAAAAATAAAACAAAATTATGACACAGAAATAGCATTTTTAGAAGGACCAATAACAAGATTATTTAGTACAAAAAATAAAGATGTTCACAAAATAGCGTGGATTCATAATGACATAGAAAAAGTATTTGGCAATGATTTAAAATCAAAAATAAAAAAATATATAGATAAAAAAATATACAAGAAGTACAATGATTTAGTATTTGTAAGTCAAGATAATATGGAAAAATTTCAAAACATATATAATGATTTAAATACAGAAAATATGCATGTTATTTATAATTATATAGATAAAGATTTAGTAATAAAAAAATCAAATTATAATATAAAAGTTGAATTTGACTATAATTCAATAAATTTTTTAACAGTATGTAGATTAGTAAAGCAAAAGGCAATAGATAGATTTATACGAGTTCATAGAAAATTAATAAAGCGAGGTTTAAAACACAAAGTATATATAATTGGAGATGGACCAGAAAAAGAAAATCTTCAAAAATTAATAAAGCAAGAAAATGTAGAAGATACTTTCGTTTTATTAGGTAAAAAAGAAAATCCATATCCATATATAAAAAATGCAAACTATTTTTGCTTATTATCTGAATTTGAAGGATATGGAATGGTATTAGAAGAAGCAAAAATATTAAACAAACCAATAATAATAACAAATACAGCAGCACGAGAGTGCATAGAAAATTATCCAAAGGCATTGATATTAGAAAATAGTGAAGACGAAATTTATGATGGATTGTATAAGCTATTAAATGATAATGATGACAAAATATTTAATAATACACAAACAAGTACTGAATATGACAATACAGAAAAGTTGCAAAAAATTATAGAATTAGTAGGTGATTAAATGAAATTTTCCATATTAACAGCAACATATAACAGAGCAAAATGTTTACCTAAATTATATGAAAGCTTAATAAAAAATAAATCTAGTAATTATGAAATAGAATGGTTAATAATGGATGATGGCTCTAAAGATGAAACAGAAAATTTGATAAAAGATTATATTGCTAAAAATGAAATTGAAATAAAATTTTTCAAACAACAAAATCAAGGCAAAATGACAGCAATAAATAATTTAGCACAATATGTAACAGGTGAAATATGGATAGAATGTGATTCTGATGATTATTTTACAGATGGAGCATTTGATAAAATTAAGGATTTATATGAAAAGAACAAAGAAAGAAAAGATATTTATGCATTTGCTTTTTTAAAAATTGATCAAAATGGAAATAATATGGGAAATACATTTAAAAAAGAAGAAACAACAATGTTTGATTTATATTTTAAAGATGGCGGAACAGGTGAAAAAGCATTGGCTTTTATTACTGAAGTTAGAAAAAAGTATAGATATGAATTAGAGCATAATGAAAGATTTGTTACCGAAGCTAGAATGTATCATAAAATGGATAAGGATTACAAGATGATTTGTAATAATGAGTATATGATGGTATGTGAGTATCAAGAGGAAGGATATACGAAGAATATTAATAAGGAATTTGTGAATAATCCATTTGGGTATTATATGTATTTTTATGAGATTCTGAATGATATGGATATGAAAGGGGTTTCTTTTGGTAAGAGGTTGTATGTTATTAAGCATTTTATTTTGTTTTCTGAAATAACAAAAACAAAAAAGCAAATAAATGGTATAAAAGATATAGTTAATAAATTTTGTATATTTATTTTATGGATTCCAGGCAAATTAAAGTCGAGGAACTATATAAAAAATACGAAGTCAAAAGATAAAAAAGTATAAAACCTCATTATGAGGTTTTTCTTTATTTGTCCTAATTTAGCTTTTATCATTTGAAATTTCTGTAATATCTTCCAAGATTTAAAATCATATATTCTATTTATTTTACTTTTTAGAATTGTATTTTCATTATTTAGGTTGTTATTAATTTTTTTGTATATCTTTATTTTCTATATGTAAATTATATATTTGTGTATTTAAATTTTTAATAACTATAAACATCATAATTGTTAACTTTTGTAAATTAGTGCTACCATCACTATAAGATATATAATCATCGCGGCGAAATTTAGAAAATTTTATGTTTGCATAAAAAATAGAGGCGAAAATTATATTGATATGACAAAAAAATTTTAGTATAATAAAAAAAATTATATATTTTTAGGAGTGTGAAAAGAATGAAAAAGATAGCAATAATAATAGCAGGTGGTGTTGGAAAAAGAATGGGAGTTGAAATTCCAAAGCAATTTATAAATGTAAATGATAAGCCTGTTTTAATATATACTCTAGAAAGCTTCCAGAAACATCCAGAAATTGATGAAATCGAAGTTGTTTGTTTAGATGGTTGGCAAGATATCTTAAAAGCATATGCTAAACAGTATCGTATTACTAAACTAAAATATATTGTAACAGGAGGTTGTACCGGTCAAGAATCGATTAGAAACGGAGTATATAATCTTGAAAATAAATGTTCAAAGGATGATATAATAATAATTCATGATGGTGTTAGACCATTGATTGATCAAGAAATTCTTTCAGATGTAATTATAAAGTGTAAGGAATATGGAAATGCTGTTTCCTCAATGCCATATAATGAGCAGATTTTCATTATAGATGATGATATCTCTACGTCAAAATATATACCAAGAGAAACATTAAGAAGAGTCGTTACTCCTCAAGCATATAGGTTTGGAAAATTAGATTGGGCATATCATGAAGCATTTGAAAAAAAAATCGGAATTTTAGGGTCGTCATATACAAATACAATGATGGTTGAGCTTGGAGAAAAATTATATTTTGCTGCTGGATCAGACAGAAATATTAAATTAACAACCCAAGAAAATCTCGAAATGTTTAGAGCATATTTAAAATTAAATGAGAATAATAAATTGGAGGAATGTTAGATGAATAAATTATATTTGAATGAATTATATTTAAAAAATCTTGACAGAGCATGTAATTGTGACTTTATAGAATTTGAAAAGTTGAAAAACAAATCTATATTGATATCTGGTGCATCAGGATTAATAGGCAGTTTTTTGATTGATGTCATTATGAAATTAAATATCGAAACAAATTTAAACTGCAAAATATTTGCAATAGGTCGTAATAAAAAAAAGGCATTAAATAGATTTGATATATATAACAGTAACAGTTGTTTTAAATTTTATGCTATAAATATTATAAATCAAATAAATATAAGTGATATTCAAAATATTGACTATGTAATGCATTTAGCAAGCAATACTCATCCAGAAGCATATGCCTCAGATCCAATAGGTACTATAATGACAAATATAATGGGCCTAAAGAATATGCTGGAAGTTTCTGTCAGTAACAATGCGAGGTTCTTATTTGCATCATCATGTGAAATATACGGGGAAAATAAAGGGGATGTAGAGAAATTTGGTGAGAACTATTTAGGGTATATAAATTGTAATACATTAAGAGCAGGTTATCCTGAAAGTAAAAGATGTGGAGAGGCACTATGCCAAGCATATATTGAACAAAAAAATCAATATATAGTTATTGCAAGATTGACCAGAACTTTTGGACCTACAATGTTGATGAATGATAGCAAAGCATTATCACAATTTATAAAAAAGGCAATAAATAAAGAAAACATTGTATTAAAAAGTGATGGTAATCAATATTATTCATATTTATATGTTGCAGATACTGTTACTGGAATATTAAAAATTATGTTAGACGGATTGAATGGAGAGGCATATAATGTATCTGATGAAAGCTGTGATATTAAATTGAAAGACCTAGCACAAAAAATTTCATTAAAAGTTGGTACAAAGGTTGAATATGATTTACCAAATGAATTAGAAAAAAAAGGATATAGCAAAGCAACAAAAGCGAGACTTGATAATGATAAATTATTAAAGTTGGGTTGGAAACCATGTTATTGCATAGATAATGCACTAAATAATACAATAGAAATTTTGAAAAATATTGTAACTAAGTAATAAAATGTTTTTTATATGAAATAGAAATATACATTATGAAGTATAAATATATAATCTATGTAAGAATTATTTATAATAATTGATTTTTTTCATCTAGAAAAATTATTAGATATATGTAAAATACAGCATTTGTTGTTTAATGGACAATTATTATAAAGTGAATGACGAATAGAAAGGTTAATGATACCAAAATAACATCTCTTTATTGAGATGCTATTTTGGTATTTTAAATTTCAATTTAATTTTTTGAAATATTTGCAATATTTTCCAAGATTTTGAATTATATATATGATTTATTTCTGATTTCAAAATTACATTTTCATTATTTAAAGTGTCATTTTGTTCTTGTATATCATTATTTTTATTTCTCAAATCAGTTATTTTACTATTTAAGTTTTCAATATTACATTCCTTCTCTTTTAAATTATTTTTTAGTTGATCTGATTCGGAAACATATGGCTTATGTTTTAAAGTATAATTGTTTGAATCAAATAGAAAGTCAAAAAGAGATTGACATATGTTTTTATTTTCGGAAAGCATCAATTTTTTAAAATTATTACGTTCCATAGAAAAATAGTCTGTTTGAGTTAGTAATTTTTGAATATCTTCCATAAATTCATTTAGCGTATTTGGCATTGGACCAGGAAACCATATGTCAGCTGAGTTTAGAATGATTCCTCTTTTATCAAGATATTCATCTTTATCCCTTTGTAGGAATAAAACAGGTCTATTTAATAAAAGATATTCAACATAAATTGATGAATAATCTGATATTAGCAAATCCGCAGCATTTAAAATTTCATGAAGTGTAATAAGTTGATTTGTCATCACTGAATCATTTAATATCAATACATTTGAATCATGTATATCTTTTATAGTATCTTCTTCTACAGGATGTTTTTTTATAACTAGTAAATAATTATTTCTCTTTAAATAATCAAGAAGATCTTTTTCATTGTAATTATTTAAGTTTAATAAATTAGAAGAAAATATATTTTGAGAATCACTTCTATTATTTCCATTTCTAAATGTAGGAAGATAGAAAAGAATTTTATTATAGCTGTATATATTATGAGTTGTTAATTTTTGCAAATTAGCTTTGCCATTGCTATTTAGAATATATTCATCTCTACAAAATCCTGTAGGAAGTATTCTTTGAGCGTTAATATTAAATATTGACGAAAATATTAATTGAGCAAATTCTGAAGGTACAACTATAAAGTCAGTTTTATTTTTTGATTTATAAAAGTATTCAATATCTTGTGGTGCTAAGTTATGTGCATCTAATAAATATCCGCTTTTTTTTGGTCCAAAGCCATGCCACTGATTAATATATATTTGATTTTGTTTTTTTTCCGAAAAAAGGAAACCGTTAGTATCAAATATTATATCTATATTTTCTATTAATTTTTGATATTCTGGACTATTAAATAATACGCAATTTATATTTTGGCTCTTTAAAATTGGAAGTAATTCTGCAGTATTGTATATTACCCAATAAAGATTAAATTTATCACAATAATTTGATAAAAGAAATTCAAAAAAAGCTTTAGGATTTCCAGAAAAATCGGGGTAACTTGAAAATAATATATTAACCTTATTATGCATAAAAATCAAAACCTCCTTTAATTTTTTATAGTATAACACATTAATATAAATTTATCTATAGGAAAACAAAGTTTGTTTTATTATATAAGAATAATTAAATTTACAAGTATTATTAAAACTTTAGTATATAATTTAAATAACTAATCTTGACACAGATAAATAGTATGTTAAAATATTGACAATATCTTAATTTAGATATATATTTTACTTAAATTTGGAAAGGGTGAAAAAATGAAGGAATCAGAACAAGATAGAATAATTGTAGATCATGTATATAAGAGCTTCAATATATATATGGATAAAGCAAATAGTTTAAAAGAAAAATTATTATTTTGGCATAGAAATAGAAAAGAAAAAAGAGAAGTATTAAATGACATAAATTTAAAAATAAAAAATGGCGAAGCGGTTGCACTTATTGGGGTAAATGGAAGCGGAAAGTCTACATTATTAAAATTAATGACAAAAATTATTTATCCAAATAAAGGTAAAATAACAACAAATGGTAAATTAACATCACTATTGGAGCTTGGTGCAGGATTTCACCCAGACTTTTCTGGAAGAGAAAATATATATTTTAACGCTTCTATTTTTGGCTTGACAAAAAAAGAAATTGATGAAAGATTAGATAATATAATAGAATTTTCAGAACTTAAGGATTTTATCGATAATCCTGTAAGGACATACTCATCTGGTATGTATATGAGATTGGCATTTTCAATTGCAATTAATGTAGATGCAGAAATATTATTAATTGATGAAATTTTAGCAGTAGGAGATCAACATTTTCAGGAAAAATGTATAAGCAAATTAAAAGAATTAAAATCAGAAGGAAAAACGATGGTTTTTGTAACTCATAGTATGAATACTGTGAAAGAGTTCTGCGATAGAGCAATATGGTTATACAAAGGTAAGATTAAAATGGATGGTAAGCCAGATGATGTAATAGATGAATATTTGAAAGAAACACTGTAAAAAGCTTAATAGAATGAAAGGAAAAAAATTATGAAGATTTTTAAAGATTTATATAATTATCGCGAATTATTAAAAACCAATATAACAAAGGATGTGGGGGGAAAATATAAGAATTCTTTTTTAGGCGTATTATGGTCATTTGTTAACCCATTATTGCAGATTGCTGTATACGCATTTGTTTTTCAAATAATATTGAAAAGTAATATAGAAAATTATGCTGTATATTTATGTTGTGGTTTAGTTCCATGGCAATATTTTTCGTCAGTTGTTTTAAGAGGTGCAGCAGTAATTATTGACAATGGAAACGTTATAAAAAAAGTGTATTTTCCAAGAGAGATTTTGCCAATATCTGTTGTAACTAGTGAAGGAGTTAACTTCTTAATATCTACAATAATTATATTAGGTTTCGTTATATTTGGAGGAATTGGATTATCAATAAATATATTATGGTATTTTTTAATTGTAGCTATTCAATATATTGTTTCAATAGGAGTAGCGTTTTTGGTTTCTAGTTTAACTGTATACTTTAGGGATTTATTACATATTTTAGGGATTATTATGCAATTATTATTCTATGCAACGCCAATAGTATATGCCATAGATTCTGTTCCGTCAAAATTTCAATGGTTAGTGAAATTGAATCCAATGTCATATTTAATAACTGGATATAGAGATATTTTCTACAATAAAACAATGCCAAGTTTTCACGGGTTGTTAATTGCCTTTACAATGGGAATAATATTGATTACTGTTGGATATTTAGTGTTTAAAAAATTAGAAAAGAGATTTGCTGAGGAATTGTAATAAAGGAGGAAAAAAATGAAAAAAGTAATTCATTATTGCTGGTTTGGAGGAAAACCATTACCTAAAATGGCCAAAAAATGTATTAGAAGTTGGAAAAAATATCTACCGGAATATGAAATAAAACAATGGGATGAATCAAATTTTGATATAAATATTTGTCCATTTGTAAAAGAAGCTTATGAAAAGAAAAAATGGGCTTTTGTAAGTGATTATGCAAGAATATATGCTTTATATAAGGAAGGGGGAATTTATTTTGACACTGATATGGAAGTCAAAAAGAATATAGATTTTCTTTTAGATAAAGAAATATTCATGGGGAAAGAGGATAGCGGATATTTTGCTACAGCTGTTATAGGTGTAAAAGAAAAAGAAAATAGACATATAAAAGAAATAATAGATTTTTATAATAAATTTGAGCATTTTGATGAAAATAGAGTATATGAATATGCAAATCCAATAATAATAACTAATATATTTAAAAAATATGATATGAAGCTTACAAAAGAGAAAATTGAGATATATGACAATTGTATATATATATATCCGAGAGATTATTTTTGTCCATTAAGTTACAATTATCAAAATAACGAATTTACAGATAATACATGTATGATTCATTATTTTAATGGGACATGGACTCCAAAAAATGAGCAATTCATAATAAAACTTCATAGAAAATTCGGAAAAAAATGGGGAAACAGAATATATAATTTCTTGCACATTTTCTCTAACATAAAGAATAAATGGATATATAAATTTAAATACAGAAAAGATAAAATATTGATGTGGGGTTCAATTCATCTTCACATTGATAAGAGAATAGAAAAGTTAAAAAATGAATTGGAAAAAAATCAGAATGAATATTATGTAGCAATACACCATCCGGAATGGATAGGAGTTACAAATTCTACGAAAGATAACTTTAAGTGCACTGTTCCATTAAGAGAAATTCATACAGAGAAAGAAGCACAAAAAATAGCAGAAGTATTAGTAAAAAGTAACAAAAAAATGATAATATTTAATGCTTTTGCATTTGGTTGGGAAAATATTGCAAAAAGTATAAAAAAAATAGATAATAGTATAATTATAAAAGTTTTATGGCATGGAAGTCATGCTTTATTGTCAGAGTATTATGACGAGAGAGTTTTTAAAATATTAATGGAATTATATAAAGATAATATAATAGATGAAATAGGATTCGTAAAAAAGAGCTTATATGAATTTTATAAAAGGAAAGGTTATAATGTTAGTTTTATAATGAATACAGTTAACATAAATAATCCTGAACAATATAAAAACAATTCGAGAAGAGATGATAAAAAAATAAGAATTGGATTATATTCTTCAGGAGATAGGTGGGTTAAAAATTCATATAATCAAATTAGTGCTATAAGCTTAGTTGATAATGCTGTAATGGATGCTGTACCATTAAGTGATAATGTCGCTAATTTTGCAAAAATATTTAATATTGAATATACAGGGGAACGAAAGTCAATAAAAAGAGAAGAAATGTTAAAAAGAATTGCTAATAATGATGTGAATGTTTATGTTACATTTACTGAATGTGCACCGCTAATTCCATTAGAAAGTTTGGAACTTGGGGTACCATGTATAACAGGAGATAATCATCACTATTTTGAGGGGACAAAATTAGAGAAATATTTGGTTGTTTCTAAAGAGGATAATATAATAGAAATATATAATCAAATTATGAGAGCATTACAGAATAAAGATGAAATATTAAAGGAATATAAATTATGGAAGAAAGATTATGACTTATTAGCAAAAAAAAGTGTGAAAAATTTTTTACAACTAAAATAATATTTTATCAAAAAGTGGGGGAAAAATGAAAGGAAACAACTTAATAAATGTAAAATCAAGAAAAAATGAAATTATAGGAGGAATATTATATTTAATATTTCTAACTATTACAGGAATAAATTTATATACTAAATTAATTAACGAATCAACATGTGGCTTAAAAAGTAAGATTTTATTTTGTGTTCTTTTTTTTGGAACAGCGATAGTAACAGGTATAATAATTGTATTGATTAATAAAAAGAAAAAAATAAAACCAGAAAATGTATTTTTAGTAACTGCAACAATTTTTGGCATAATTTATATGTTTGCAACGCCTTTGTTTAAGGGACATGATGAACAGTATCATTGGTATAAGTCATATGCAGTTTCAATGGGGGAATTTAGAGCTTCAACAAATGAAGAAGGAACAGTTCGGAGACTATCTACCTAGACTAGTTAATTATGTTTTTGAGAGACAAGGTTTTTTCACACAAATAAACTATACTACGGCAATTGAAGCTTGGAAATATTCTGCCACAACGCATGACTCAAATGAAATAGAGTTCACATATAATGCACCAACAGCAGTTTATTCTCCAATACAAATGATGCCACAAGCAATAGGAATTTTCTTATCAAGACATATTGGACTAGATGTTTATACTCAAGGTATGTTTGGAAGGTTAGGAAATTTAATATTTTTTATAGTATTAGGTTACTTTTCTATAAAAATTATTCCATATAGAAAGAATTTTTTGTTGCTATTTTTATTAAGTCCTAAAATTATGTATCTATCTGCAACAATGTCAGGGGATATATTTACAAATTCAATTATTATTTTTTATATTTCATATATATTGAAATTAAAATATGAAAACAAAACTTTGACTAAAAAGAAGTTGATGATACCGCTTTTACTGGCACCATTTGTTGCTATATGTAAAACAATATATTTACCAGTATGCTTTTTAGTTGGAATATTACCAACTAATTGTTTTAAAAATAATAAGAGGCGAATTGCATATATTATTAGTGTAATAATTATATCAATTGCAACATCCTTAGCTTGGATAAAATTGTCTAATTCAATAAGCTTTAGTTCCGACTTAGACACGCTACCAAGTCAACAGATAAAATATGTAAAAGAAAATCCAATTGAATTTATAGGTGTTTTAATAAGAGGTGTATGCAATAATTCAATTAACTGGTCAGAAGATATTGTTGGTGGATATATGGAATGGGGAAGTGCATTTTCACAACCTGAAATAATTTCCATTATAGTATATGTATTATTTGCAATTTCTATTTTATTAGATAAAGAAAATGAGAAAAAAATAAAATTAAAAGTTAATGAGATTGTATTGATTTCACTAATTTGTTTAATAGTTATTGCAGGAGCATTGTCAGCAATGTATATCAATTGGACACCTCTATATGCTGGAGTTGGAGGACTCGAAATCATTGGCGTACAGGGAAGATACTTTGTGCCAATAGTTTTGTTGATTTCACTATTAATGCCTTGCAAAATTTTTAAATTAGATGAATCATTTAATGCTAACAAAATAAAATGGATATACATTTTTATGTGCTTATGTGAATTTTATTCTATTAGTAATATTTTTGTAAGAAATATATAGAAAGTAAAGGGAGTGATTTTAGTGATTTATTATAGTGCAATAGTTATTTCTGCCATATTTATTATATTTATAATAAATATGGTAAGAAAAAATAAATTAGATGAAAAGTATTCTATATTATGGTTGATATTTGGCTCAATTATATTAGGTGTTTCTATTGCTCCTACGGTTATAATAAAGATATCAGGTAAATTTGATATATATTATCCACCTGCATTATTATTTTTATTAGGAATAATAGTTTTAGTAATTTACACTGTACATATAACTGTAGTAATAACTAAACAAAACAAGGAAATAGTAAACTTAACACAAAAAGTTGCTTTAATGGAAAGAGAAAATGAAAGGAATAAAATGGATGATGATGAGTAAGAAAAAAACAAATAGAATAGCTAAAATAGAAATATTTGATATAATAATTTTTTCTATAATTATGATTTTTTGGGGATATATTTGTTATATGTTTGCTCCAGGAATAATGACAAGTGATTCAATAGACCAATGGAATCAGGTACAATCGGGAGTATTTTCTGATATTCATTCTCCATTGCATACTATAATAGAATGGTCAATTTCAAAAATATGGAATTCAACAATAGCAATATGTATATTTCAAATTGTTTTTTTTGCAATATTATGGACAATTGTATGTAAAAAATTAAGAAATAATAATAAGGTTATTGGAATATTTGAAATAATAGGTACAGTATTAATAAGCATTATGCCAATCAATTATATGTATGCTGTTACTTTATGGAAGGATGTATTATATTCATATATTATATTAGAATTAATATTGTTATTATATATAGGAATAAAGCAAGATTTTAAGTATACAATGATACAGAATATCTTCTTAGGTTTTACATTAATTTGCACAATGAAATTAAGGCATAATGGTCTAATAATAGGATTGATATTGATTCCAATAATATTAATTGAGATATGGAAAAATACTAAAAGTAAAAAGAAAATAATCGAATTTGTAAGTTGCTTTTTTGTTTTTTTTGTAATAATCAAGGTTGTTCTTTCATCATTTACTATAGTTGAATCAGCAACAGCAATGAATAAAAAATGGTTATCAATATATAAAGTTGGTATTTTATATCAAAATGGAGCAATAGATAAAGAAGAAGATATAGAAATATTGAATGATATTATGCCATTAGAATTATGGGATAAATATACTTGGGATTACACAATGAATGGATTAGTATTTTCATTAGATATGGATTACAATAAAGTAAATAAACATAAAGATGAATTATGGAATATGATGATTAAATATTCATTGAAAAATCCTAAAATAATGTTTAAACACTATTTGAAATTAAACTCAGTAATTTGGCAATTAGATGAGCCAAAAAATGCATATACATCAGTTATACAATCAACCACATATATAAAAGATGGAGAACAGGCACATCGTAGTGACAGAAATTACATGAAAATTGCAAATAAAGTTGATAAATTAGTAAATGATTATAAGATATTATTTAGACCTGCAATATATATGTATGCATCAATTATAATTACTGTTTTATTAGTAATAATTACGAGAAAGAAAAAATATTTTATAATATTGATACCAATGCTAGCTAATGCATTAAGTTTGATACCTGCCATGACAGGACAAGATGTCAGATATTTATACTGTAATTTTCTAACATTTTATTTTATAGTATTTTCAATATTTGATGTAATAAGAAGTATGAATATAGAAAAAATAAAAAGTGCACAAAAAGAAAATGAATGCAAAAAATTGAATAAAGACGAATTAAAGGTACTTGTAATTGTTCCTGCATACAATGAGGAAGGAGCAATAAGAACAACGATTGAAGAAATTTTGAAAAAAAATGAGAATTGTGATGTACTTGTCGTAAATGATTCCTCAAAGGATAATACTCTAGATGAAATAAGAAAAACAACTGCAAATTTTGTAAGCTTGACAAATAATTTAGGAATAGGCGGAGCAGTACAAACAGGTTATAAATATGCATATGAAAATGGCTATGATGTAGCAATACAGGTGGATGGTGATGGACAGCATGATCCAAAATATATAGATAACTTAGTTGAGGAAATAGCCAATGGTAATAATATGGTAATTGGATCTAGATTTATAGATAAAACCCAGTATAAACAAACTTTTATGAGAATGTTAGGAATTAATCTTACTTCGGAAATAATAGAAATGTTTACTAATAAGAGAATATATGATACGACTTCTGGATTTAGAGCAGTAGATAAAAAAATAATAGAAGAATTTGCAAAAGATTATCCTTATGATTATCCTGAGCCAACAACAACTATGAAATTAATATTGAAAGGAAAGAAAATTAAGGAAGTACGAGTTGAAATGAGACAAAGAGCAACTGGAAAGTCATCAATTTCACCATTTAAATCAATAGGATATATGATAAAAGTAACATTATCATTGATGCTATTGGGAATAAAAAAATTATAGAGGTATTATTACAATATTTGAATAAATATAAAAGGAGAAAATAAAAATGAAAAAAGTTAGTATTATTGTTCCAGTTTATAAAGTAGAGAAATATTTAAAAAGAAGTATGGATAGTTTGGTGAATCAAACCCTTGAAGATATAGAGATTATTTGCATAAATGATGGATCACCAGATAATTGTTTGTCAATTTTAAAAGAATATAAGGAAAAATATCCAGATAAAATAGTAATAATTGATAAAAAAAATGAGGGAGTTTGGAAAGGAAGGTTTGATGGAATTGCAAAGGCGACCGGAGAATATATTGGTTTTACTGATTCCGATGATTATATTGCTTTAGATTATGCTGAAAAATTGTATAATGCAGCAAAGAAAGATGAATCTGATATATCAGTTTGCGGTTTTTATAGAGTAGATGTTGAAACTGAACACATATTCTCGACTGAAATGACTGGATATGAAGGAAAGGTTATTAATATGGATAAAAATCCTGAAGATACTCTATCAATTAATGGGGCACTTTGGAATAAGCTATATAAAGCAGAAATTTTAAAAAATATGAATAATTTAAAAAATCCACCTAGAATATTAGATGATATGATGTTTTTCCTATTGGTTTTGTTAAACACAAATAAGATAACATTTATAAATGATAGTTTATATTATTATATGGTTAGATCTGATTCAATTGTAGCCACAATAAAAAAGGAACAAATAGCTTCTACAGAAAATGCAATGCTTGAGGTCAGAGAAATCTATAAAAAGTCTGAAAATGGTAAAAAAATGGAAGAATTACTTTCAGCAATGGCCTTTTTACATTTTGGTATATCATTAATGTTTAGAATTTCTTCTGATAAACAGAATTTTAAACAGGTATTGAAAGAAAATAGAGAATTTTTAGATAGAGAATTTCCATTATGGAGAAAAACAAAATACTTAAATATTATATATACAATAAAGAATAGAAGTAATTTAAAAGTTGCAATAATGAAAAAAGTTTATGTTTGGCATTTATACAAAGCTTTTTTGAAAATATATAAATGGATATTGAAAACTTTTAAAATTGATATTAAATGGTAGATTAAGGTAGAAATAAAGTTATGAAAAAAAATGAAGTGATTTGGAATACATTAGGAAGTTTTTTGTATTCAATGTTTAATGCAATAATTTTAATGATTTGTACAAGGCTAAATGGAATAGAAATAGCAGGAATATTCTCAATATGTTATGCTACATGTTGTATATTAAATTCAATAGGCGATTGGGGGATTAGAATATATCAAGTTACAGATACGAATAGAAAATATAAGTTCGAAGATTATTTTTATGCTAGAGTATTAGCGATTTTCGGAATGATAGTTATAGGTGTAATATTTACATTAATTAGTAAATATTCTGATGAAAAGCTATTTATATGTATTACTTTAATATTGGTAAGAGCAGTAGATAATTTTAGTGAGACTTTTCAGTCAGAGCTACAATTAAATAACAGATTGGATTTAGCAGGAAAATTCCTACTATTAAGAAACCTTATAGAAATAGTTACATTTTTAATAGTTAATATTTTAACCCAAAATATTTATTTATCATTTGGCTCAATTTTATGTTCAAGTGTAATAATGTTATTAGGATTAGATGTGCATTTTGTTAAAAAAATGATAACTTTAAAAATGAAAATTAATAAGAAGAAAATATATGAAATACTGAAGGAGTGTTTTCCACTAGCAATTTCGACTTTAATAAGTGTATATATTATAAATTCTGTAAAATATGCAATAGACAATACGGGTAATAATATAATGCAAACATATTTTAATATATTGTATATGCCAACTTTTGTAATTAATTTAATAAGTATACTTATTATTAAACCTTTTTTAAAACCATTTGGAGATTATTGGAATAATAGAAAATATGAAAATTTTATTAAGATTATACTAAAAATGGTATTGATATTGACAATAATTACATTTTTTATAATTTTTGTTTCATCACTTATAGGAATACCAATATTGAATATTTTATACAATGTTGATTTAAATCAATACAAAATACATTTAATAATATTATTAATTTCAGGATTATTTTATGCATGTTCTACAGTGATTTTTTATGCAATAGGAACTATAAGAAAACAAAAAAGTACAACTATAGTTTATGGGATAACTGCAATTGTGGCAATTGCTATTTCTAATATTCTAGTTAAGAAATTTGAAATATTGGGGGCAACTGTTTCCACATTATTGATAATGTTGATATTATTGTTAGGAATGATTATTGCCTTTGTTTATGGATATAGAAAATCAAAGAAAATATGTTAATTTTTTATAATTGTAAATCTAAAAAAATTATATATAATGAAATAAAGGAAGTGAATACAAAATGAAGAAAAATAAATACATTATATATTTATTTGTAATTATATATATAATATTTACTTTTAATACATTATCATTAGCAAATAATAAAAATACAACAGAGGTAGTAGAAAAAATTAATAATATAGAAGATAATAGAGTTGAAGATGAAAAAAATACAGATGAAAATTTAAATTATAGAAATCAAAATAAAGAATCTTCCAAGAAAATATCAGAAGTTCAAGCAATAGAAAATGGAATATATGAAATTGGAGTGGGTCAAAATAAGGTTATAGAAGTAAAAAATTCGTATAAATATTCAGGAGCAAATGTACAATTATTTACTAAAAATAATACTGTCAATCAAAAAGTAAGTGTAAAATATATGGGTGAAGGGTATTATACGATAAAATTCATTCATTCAGAAATGTATTTAGATGTAGCAAATGGAGAAAAAAAGAATGGTACAAATGTGTGGCAATGCAGAGAAAATGGTTCTGATGCACAGAAATGGATAATAAGAAAAAATGAAGAGGGAAAATATAATATAATATCTAAGTGTAGCAATACATATTTAACTGTGGAAAATGGAAAATTTGAAAATGGTACAAATATAGAGATAAATGAAAAGAAAAATGATAATTCACAAAATTTTATATTTTATAAATGTGAAGAGGAAAAAGGTAATAAAACTATAGAAAATGGAATATATGAGATTGGTATTGGAGTTAATTCAAATAAAGTATTGGAAGTATCAAATTCATACAAGTATTCAGGAGCAAATGTGCAGATATATGAGAAAAA